>Ga0102590_1000253_pt1 | contig 138234 bp, 111 predicted proteins | sample AraplaMF_Col_mMF_FD_76859 | JGI IMG/M metagenome (GOLD analysis project Ga0102590, IMG submission 76859) | Arabidopsis root microbial communities from the University of North Carolina, USA - plate scrape MF_Col_mMF | ecosystem: Host-associated > Plants > Roots > Endosphere | place: USA... | reverse complement strand
GTCGGGCAGCCCGTCGATCCTCAACGCCTCGCCGGAAGCCGCTGCCGGCGGCGGTCTCGCCATTCTCAAGACCGGCGACCGGGTGCGTATCGATCTCGGCCGCGGCGAGGCCAATATCCTGATTTCCGATACGGAAATCGCCGAGCGCCGCAAGGCCCTGGATGCGGATGGCGGCTTCAAGTACCCGAAGCACCAGACGCCCTGGCAGGAAATCCAGCGCGGCATCGTCGGGCAGATGGAAACCGGCGCGGTTCTCGAACCGGCCGTGAAATACCAGCGTATCGCGCAGACCGAAGGTCTGCCGCGTGACAACCACTAATCCACGTGGTCGGTCGGTTTACCGGCCGATCCCAGATCCCCCAGGGCGGCGGGAGGTCGCCCATCACACAGAATTCGGTGGCTCGATGGGAGCCACTGCAAAGGAGGAGCAATCCATGCGAATGTTTAAATATCTCGCTACTGCAACGATGCTGATGGGCCTCGCCTTCGGCTCGGCCGCATCCGCTGCCGACAAGGGTCTCGTCGGCGTCGCCATGCCGACCAAGTCTTCGGCGCGCTGGATCGCCGATGGCGACAACATGGTCAAGGTTCTGAAGGAACGCGGCTACAAGACCGATCTTCAGTACGCCGAAGACGATATCCCGAACCAGCTCGCGCAGATCGAAAACATGATCACCAAGGGCGCCAAGGTTCTGGTCATCGCCTCGATCGACGGCACGACGCTTTCCGACGTGCTGAAGCAGGCGCACGACCAGGGCATCAAGGTTATCGCCTATGACCGCCTGATCCGCGACACGCCTAACGTCGACTACTACGCCACCTTCGACAACTTCCAGGTCGGCGTGCAGCAGGCGACCTCGCTGGTGAAGGGCCTCAAGGCCGACACCGAAAAGGGACCGTTCAACATCGAGCTCTTCGGCGGTTCGCCGGACGACAACAACGCCTTCTTCTTCTACAACGGTGCGATGAGCGTTCTGCAGCCGCTGATCGACAAGAAGGTTCTGGTTGTCGGCAGCGGTCAGGTCGGCATGGACAAGGTCGCGACGCTCCGCTGGGATCCGGCAACGGCCCAGGCCCGCATGGACGCGATCCTGTCCTCCACCTATTCCGGCAAGAAGCTGAACGGCGTGCTTTCGCCCTATGACGGTCTCTCGATCGGCATCCTCTCCTCCGTTAAGGGCGTTGGCTACGGCTCCGGCGACATGCCGATGCCGATCGTCACCGGCCAGGACGCAGAAGTCCCGTCCGTCAAGTCGATCATCGCCGGCGAGCAGTATTCGACGATCTTCAAGGACACCCGTGACCTCGCCAAGGTGACCGTCGACATGGTCGATGCTGCGATGAGCGGCAAGGAACCAACCGTCAACGACACCAAGACCTACGACAACGGCAAGAAGGTCGTTCCGTCCTACCTCCTGAAGCCGGTCGTGGTCGACAAGTCCAACTGGAAGCAGGTTCTGGTCGACGGCGGTTACTACAAGGAATCGCAGGTTAAGTAAGCCTTTTAATCCGCGCGGTGGTATTCTGCCGCGCGGACCCTTTTTTGTTTCGGAGTGATCATGCTCGATCCCGTTCCGCTTGTCGAAAAGCCACCCATTCTCGAGATGCGGGGGATTTCGAAAAGCTTTGGCGCCGTGAAGGCGCTTTCTGATGTCAGCTTCGCCGTTCAGGAAGGCGAGATTCACGCGCTTGTCGGCGAAAACGGCGCTGGCAAATCGACGCTGATGAAGGTCCTTTCCGGCGTTTATCCGCACGGCTCCTACGAGGGGTCGATCCTGTTTGCGGGTGAAGAACGCCATTTTCGCGACATCAACGATTCCGAAAAGCTCGGCATCATCATCATTCACCAGGAACTGGCGCTCATTCCGCTGATGTCGATCGCGGAAAACATCTTCCTGACCAATCCGCCGGCACATCGCGGGGTGATCGACCGGAGCGAGCGGCATAGGCGCACCCAGGCCTTGCTTGCAAAGGTGGGCCTCACCGAACAGCCCGACACGCTGATCACGAATATCGGCGTCGGCAAGCAGCAGCTGGTCGAAATCGCCAAGGCGCTGTCCAAGGACGTGCGGCTGCTGATCCTCGACGAGCCGACCGCTTCGCTCAACGAGACGGACAGCGCCGCGCTTCTGGAACTCCTCAAGGAATTCCGCCGCCACGGCATCACCTCTATCATGATCAGCCACAAGCTGAACGAGATCACCGAAATCGCCGATCGCATCACTGTTTTGCGCGATGGCCGTACCGTCGGCACCATGGATTGCCACGCCGGCCCGGTCGACGAGGACGAGATCGTGCGCCGCATGGTCGATCGCGATCTCGATAGCCGCTATCCGAAGCGCGATCCGAAGATCGGCGACGTGATCTTCGAGGTCGAGAACTGGTCCGCCTACCATCCGATGCATTCGGACCGGCAGGTGGTCAAGAACGTCTCGCTCAAGGTGCGGGCCGGCGAGATCGTCGGTATTTCCGGATTGATGGGCGCCGGGCGCACCGAATTCGCCATGAGCCTGTTCGGCCGGTCCTGGGGACGCCACGTCACCGGCACCGCCAGGCTGCACGGCAAGGACCTCGACCTTTCCGACGTCCACAAGGCGATCAAGGCCGGCCTTGCCTATGTGACGGAAGACCGCAAGCAGCTCGGCCTCATCCTGCCGGAAGATATCCGCAAGAACGTTTCGCTCGCCCATCTCGGCGGCGTTTCCTCTCGCGGTGTCATCGACGACATCGCCGAGATGAAAGTGGCGCAGGAATTCCGCAGCCGGATGCGGATCCGCAGCCATAACGTCTACCAGGAAACCGGCAAGCTTTCGGGCGGCAACCAGCAGAAAGTGGTATTGTCGAAATGGCTGTTCACCGGTCCTGACGTGCTCATTCTCGATGAGCCGACGCGCGGTATCGATGTCGGTGCGAAATATGAAATTTACACGATCATCAACGAACTCGCCGATGCCGGCAAGGCGGTGATCGTCATCTCGTCGGAAATGCCCGAGCTGATCGGCATTTGCGACCGTATCGTGGTCATGCACGAAGGTGCGTTTGTCGGCGAAGTGGCCGGCGAGGAAGCCACGCAGGAAAATATCATGCGCGCCATCATGCGGCGCAAAGGGAGAGAATAATGAGTACTCCGCAGGAAGCGATATCGGCGCCTCAGAGCGTGGGCGGTTTTCTGAAGGACAATCTGCGCGATTTCGGCATGCTGATCTCGCTGGTCGTGATCGTCATCTTCTTCCAGATCGCCACCGACGGCGTTCTCCTGAAGCCGCTCAACGTCACCAACATCGTGCTGCAGAACTCCTATATCGTCATCATGGCGCTCGGCATGCTGATGGTGATCGTCACCGGCCATATCGACCTGTCGGTCGGGTCAGTTGCCGGCTTCATCGGCGGTTTTGCCGGGTTGCTGATGGTCCAGTGGGGTATCAATTTCGCTGTCGTCATCCTTATCAGCCTTGCCGTCGGCGGCCTGATCGGGGCGATCCAGGGCTATTTCGTCGCCTATTTCAAGATACCGTCCTTCATCGTCACGCTGGCGGGCATGCTGGTCTTCCGCGGTCTCATGATCGCCATCCTCGGCAGCCAGGCGATCGGGCCTTTCCCGACGATCTTCCAGAAGCTTTCGTCGGGTTATGTGGTCGAGCTGATCTCGTCGGCCGGCGGCCTCTACATCACCTCGTTCCTGCTCGGGCTGGTGCTGGCGGTCATCCTCATCGTGCAGAATTTCGCAAGCCGCAAGCGGCGCGTTTCGCATGGCGTCGAGACCGAGCCGTTCGGCTTCTTCGTCGCCAAGAACCTGCTGATCCTCGCCGGCGTCGGCTACATCGCCTTCCTGATCTCGTCGCATCGCGGCATGCCGAACGTGCTGATCATCATGGCGGTGCTGATCGCCGCCTATAGCTTCCTGACCACCCGCACGATCATCGGCAGGCAGATCTATGCGGTCGGCGGCAACGCCCGCGCAGCCGAGCTTTCCGGCATCAAGACGACCCGGCTGGTGTTCTTCACCTTCGTCAACATGGGAGTGCTTGCCGCTCTCGGCGGGCTTGTCGTCGCGGCACGCCTAAACAGCGCCACGCCGAAGGCCGGCACCGGGTTCGAGCTCGACGTCATCGCTGCCTGCTTCATCGGCGGCGCCTCCGCCTATGGCGGCGTCGGCAAGGTGACGGGCGCGGTCATCGGCGCGTTCCTGATGGGCGTGATGAACAACGGCATGTCGATCCTCGGCATCGGCATCGATTACCAGCAGGTCATCAAGGGCTTGGTCCTGCTCGGCGCCGTTTGCGTCGACGTCTACAACCAGCGGCGCTGAGGCGCCGTTTTCCCTTCAGGATTGCCCAAGAAACTCGAAAGCCCGGATGCGTCAGACGCCTCCGGGCTTTTTTGTTTCTGGCTGGTGACTGCGTCGCCTTCAGGGCGAAGGAGCGGACGGGTCGAAAACCGGCCTCACGTCGCAGATTCGGTCACGGCCTCTTCGATGACATCTTCCGGGATGTCGTCGAAGGACGAGTAGTTGAGGTTGTAAAGCTTCGAATAGAGCTTTTCGTTCCTCATCAGCTCGCGGTGATTGCCGCTTTCGATCAGCTCGCCGTTCTGGAGCACGATGATGCGGTCGGCCTCGCGGATGGTGGCGAGGCGATGGGCGATGACGAGGCCGGTGCGGCCTTCGAGCAGCTTTACCAGCGCCTTCTGGATCAGCATTTCGGTATAGCTGTCGATATTGGCGGTCGCCTCGTCGAGCACCAGGATTTTCGCGTCGGCCACCAGCGCCCGGGCAAAGCTCAGGAGCTGGCGCTGGCCGAGCGAGAGATTGCCGCCGCGCTGGCCGAGAATGCTCTCGTAACCGTCCGGCATGCGCATGATGAAATCATGGGCGCCGACCGCCTTGGCGGCCTCGACCACCTGTTCGCGGGTCGCATCCGTCTTGTGGTAGCGGATGTTCTCGAACACCGTTCCGGTGAACAGAAACGGCTCCTGCAGCACCATGGCGATCTGCCGGCCGAGCGATTCCTGCGTCAGGTCGCGCACGTCGTAACCGCCGACCAGGACCTGGCCCTGCTGCGCGTCGTAGAAGCGGTGGATCAGCGACATGCAGCTCGACTTGCCGGAGCCCGTCGGGCCGACCAGCGCCACCGTTTCCCCCGGGTTCACCTTGAAGCTCACATGCTTCAGGACCGGGTGCTTGGGATTGTAGCCGAACACCACGTCCTTGAACTCAACCGAGCCATCCATCTCCGCCGACAGGATTTTGGCGTTTGGTGCATCCTTGATGTCGACCGGTACGTCCAGCACCTCCGTCAGGCGCTGGCCGGATGCCATGGCGCGCTGCATGACCGAATATTGCAGCGTCAGAGACCGGATCGGGTCGAAGAAGCGCTGGATGTAGAAGAGGAAGGCGACCATAACGCCGACGTCGAGCGCCTGGTTGAGCACGCGCGCGCCGCCGACCACGACCACCAGCGCCATCGCAAGGCCGGTGAGCGAATCGACGATCGGCACCATGACCTGGGCGTATTTGGCCGCGTTCAGATGGGTGTTGAGATTGGCGCGGGCCTTATCGTCATAGAGCATGAAGTTGACGCTCTGGCGGTCCATGCTCTGGACGGCGCGCACGCCGTGAATGGCTTCGGCGAGCGCACCGTTGGCAATCGAATTGGTCTCATGCGCGGCCATGAAGGATTTTCGCGCGCGCGGTAGCCAGAAGAGGCGCACGACGAAGAGGACGGGGAGCGCGCAGAGCGTCAGCAGGCCGAGCTTGAAGTCGAGCGTCAGCATGACGAAAACGATGCCGAACAGCAGCGTGATATCGCCGACCGACAGAACCGAGGTTTCCAGGAATTCCTGCATGGAATTGACATCGCCCTGCAGGCGCGACATCAGCCGGCCGACTTCGGTCTTGTCCATCCAGGAGAGCGAAACGCGCTGGAGATGGGTGAACATCGCCTTGCGGATATCGAAGAGCACGTCCTCGGCGACGCCACCGACCAGCGTTTCCTGGGCATAGCTGGCGGCGAAATTGATGAGGATCGCGACCAGGAAGGCGACCATCGACCAGATCAGCACGGATTGGCTGTCGCTGCCGGGCTGCATGCCGTGGTCGATCGCATAACGGATGATCAGCGGAATGAGGAGCTGCATCGCCGTGAAACAGAGCACGGCCAGCACCGCCCAATAGATCTTGGTGCGATAGGGACGCACGAAGGCCCAGATGCGCTTGACGATATTCTTGTCGAAGACCTTGCCGAAGATTTCCTCTTCGATGCGATGCGACCCGACCACCGCGCGGGGCGGGCGCCTGCCGTCTTCGCGAACGTCCGAGCGTTCGGTTTCCAGTTCCTCGGCCATAAATCCTCCCTCAGGCGCTGAGCGCGTCGTCGCCCGGACGTACCTGCAGATCGTAAAGCGCCTTGTAGCGGCCGCCGAGCGCAAGCAGCTCGTCATGCGTTCCGCTTTCGACGATGCGGCCTTCTTCCATGAACAGGATGCGGTCCGCATGCATCAGCGAGCTCAGCCGGTGGGCGACGATGATCGTCACCCGGTCGGCTGCGTATCTGCGCATGGCGCTGCGGATGCGCTGCTCGGTGCCGGCGTCGATCGCTGCCGTCGAATCGTCGAACACCATCACGGCGGGGCGTAGCATCAGCGCGCGGGCGATCGACAGCCGCTGCCGCTGGCCGCCGGAGAGCGATACGCCGCGTTCGCCGACGATGGTGCCGTAACCGGTCGGCAGGCCGAGCACGTAGTTATGGAGCTGGGCGCTCTCGCTGGCCCGCTCGATGCGGCCCTCTTTCGCCCAGGGGTCGCCATAGGCGATGTTGTTCTCGATCGTCGTCGTGAACAGGAAACTGTCCTGCTGGACCACGGCCACCGACCGGCGCAGCGATTGCAGCGTCGCGCGGCGGATATCCTGGCCGTCGATGGTGATCCTGCCGCCCGTCACATCGTAGAAACGCGGGATGAGGTGGGCCATGGTCGATTTGCCGCTGCCGGGCGGGCCGACGATGCCGATCGTCTCGCCACGCTTCGCCTCGAAGGAAACGCCGGTCAGGACCTGGTGGCTCTCGGCGCCGGGATAGGCGAAATCGACATTCTCGAACCGCAGCGTGCCGTCCGTGACCTTGAGTTCCTTGGCGCCCTTCTCGTCCTTGATGGCGATATCGAGGTCGAGCAGTTCGAACAGGCGCGCGCCGCAGGTGGAGGCGCGGGCAAAGGCGTTGACCATCAGGCCAAGCTGGCGCACCGGCATCTGCAGGATGGTCATGAAGGTGAGGAAGGAGGTGAGCGTGCCGACCGTCATCTCGCCGGCCATCACCTTGTTTCCGCCGACCCAGAGAACGAGGCCCATGGCGGCGAAGAAGGAGAGCGTCATGGCGCTGGTATTGGCGACCCGGATGCCGACGCGCTGGTGGGCCAGCGTGACTGCGCTCTTCGATGCCGTCTCGAACTTATCGAGCTCGTGGTCCTGGGCGGCGAAGGCGCGCACGACGCGGATACCGCCCAGGTTTTCCTCCATGACGCGGGTGAGAACCGAGAGCCGTTCCTGCAGGTCGAGCCAGGTGGCGCGCAGCCGAAGCTGAGTCACCGACGACCGCCAGCCGACGAACGGCACGAAGCTCAAGGCCAGCAGGCCGAGCACCACGTCGGTCGATAGCAGAAGATAGGCGCCGAAACCGATCAGCACGGTCAGGAGAACCATGCGCACCAGCGCCGTCGAAAAATACATGCGCACGCCTTCGAGATCGAGAAGCCCGACCGTGATCAGGTCGCCCGAATGCATGCTGTCATGAAAGCTGAAGGACAGCCGCTGGATCTTCTCGTAACAGGCGAGCCTGAGGCGATAACCCATATGGTGGCCGACGGCCTCGCTGAAATAGTTCTGGAACAGGGTGAAGATGCCGCGCAGGACGCTCGCGCCGAGCAAAAGCAGGGCGGTCGTCAGCAGCGCGTCCTGGGCCGCCTGGCCGGCATCGCCACCGGTCAGCGCCACCTGGGTGTGATCGACCGCTTGCCCAAGCAGCCGCGGGATCATCAGCTGGAACGCGGAGGCGATCAGGGTCGCGCCGATCGCGAAGCTCGATTGCCACGGATGACGGAAGGCCATGACGGTGATGCGGGTCAATATGGAGAAGCCCTTGCCCCAACCTGCCGCATTCACCAGCGCCAACGAAGCCGACGGCTTCGCGACGCGAACTGTTGCATCGCTGCTCACGGATCTATTCCAAAAATGAATCACAGGGCCGGATAAAATTATCCGGGAAGACGGCCAATATGAGATGAAGATTCGGACCGGGATCTAGCCTGCATACTGACGCTGATCAGTCAATCGAATTGGGCCGAAAACCGGGAGCCCGGTGGTGATTTTTTGATCTGTGTGGCGCCTGAATTTTGAGCATGGGAGCTTTCGGTATTCCAGTGCCTGAGCGGTGCGGACAAGGGAGTGAAAAGCCCGCCGGCCGATCTTTTTGAAACACCATCGGGAGGTTTCCACGGGTTCTTTTCAGCCTCGCATATCGCTAGGTGAAGTCCGGGCTGATATCGTTGCGCTGTGTTCAGTATAAAAAGGTTCGACATTCGCATGACAAGTGGCCTGCATCACATCACCGCCATCACCCGGAAGATCCAGGCGAATGTCGATTTCTACGCGGGTTTTCTCGGCCTCAGGCTCGTCAAGCGGACCGCCGGTTTCGAGGATGCCCGCCAGCTTCACCTGTTCTACGGAGACGGGGCGGCGACGCCGGGCTCGCTGGTCACTTTCCTTGCCTGGGAAGACGGCTCGCTCGGGCGCGTCGGGCACGGCGCGCCGAGCGAGATCAGCTTTGCGATTGCGCCCGAGGCGATCGGTTTCTGGCTGACGCGGGCGCTGCAGTTCAACGTCAAGCTTGCCGGCCCCGCCCAGGAATTCGGCGAAACGGTGCTGCGGCTGACCGACCCGGACGGCATCATCGTCAAGCTCGTCGGCGTCGAGCAGACGACGCCCTGGGTCTGGTGGAGCGGTGGCGCTATCGCGGAGGCAGATTCCATCCGAAAGCTCCACGGTGCGACGATCCTTTCCGAAAAGCCGGAGCAGACGGCGCAATTCCTGACACGCCACATGGGGCTCAGGCTGGGGCCGAAGGAAGGCAATATCCAGCGGCTGGTGTCGGATGCACGGGATATCGTCGACGTCCGCGATGCGGGTGGTTTCTGGACCGCTGCACCCGGCACCGGCACGATCGACCACATCGCCCTTCGCGCCGTTGACCGGCCCCAGGTCGAGGCCGTGCATGCGGGATTGCTGGCGGAAGACGCCGGCGAGATGAACATGCATGACCGCCACTATTTCTACTCGCTTTATGTCCGCGAACCGTCCGGTACGCTGATCGAGCTTGCGACGGACGGGCCGGGTTTTACGGCCGACGAGCCGCTGGAGACGCTCGGGTCAGAACTGTTCATCCCGGCGCATTTCAAGGAGGACCATGACGTGTTGCGGGTCATGCTGCCACAGTTCGGTCTTCCGGGCGAAGAGCGCATTACATATCGCGACCTGCCTTTCGTGCACCGCATCCACATGCCGGAGAGTTGGGACGGCTCGACGCTGGTTCTGCTGCACGGCACCGGCGGCAACGAAACCACCATGTTGCCTTTCGGACGCAAGGCTGCGCCCAATTCGATGCTGATCGGGGTGCGCGGGCGCTCATTGGACGAGGGGCATCCACGGTATTTCCGCCGCTTCACGGAGACGACCTTCGACCAGAAGGAAATCGCGTCCGAAGCGGAGGCCTTCGTCGCCTTCGTGGAGGACCTCGCCCCCGCCTATGGCATCGATCCGGCGCGGACGGCCTTTGCCGGCTGGTCCAACGGCGGCAACATGATCGGCGCGGTGATGCAGCTTCATCCGGGCGTGATCCGCAAAGCGGTCCTGCTGCGGTCGATGAACTGCCTGGAGGCCCGGCCGACCGTCGATCTTTCCGGCACCCAGGTGCTGTCGCTTAGCGCGACCGACGATTTTTACGGGTCGCTGGCTGAGGAAATCGAAGAACGGCTTCGCACCGCAGGCGCGGAACTCACCGCCAGAACGCTCGACACCAATCACGGCATCGGCGCCGAGGACGAGATGATCGCCCATGACTGGCTGATCGAAAGAGGTTTCTGATCAATCGCCGTAATGCAGCGCGATCGCATCGACGGCGGCAGATATGTCCGCTTTGAACCCCCGTCTTCGGAGCGCCATGCCATAGGCCGTCAGATTGCCGAGCACGATATCGAAACGGGCTCGCTGGCCGGTATGGTTCAGCCGGATCAGCCGCTCGGCGCCAGGCCCGACGCCGGCGGAAAGCTCGATGCCCTGAGGCGCGACGGAAAGCAGCGCGGCCGGATCGGCTCCGGCTGGAAGTCTGGCGGTCGTGACCAGGTTCGAGCCGTGCAGGGCGCCGATCCAGGGTTCGCCACCCATGGCAGCGAGCGCCGCACGGGTCGCGCGGGCGGCGCGGACATGCCGGGCGACGATCGCATCCACGCCTTCCGCCTCGACGCGATCGAGGGCTGATTCGAGCGCGAAAAACTCAAGTGGCGCGGTGGTTCCGGAGAGCGCGCCGCGGCCGGTTTCAAGCCAGATCTTCTGGTCGAGAAGCGACAGGATCGAATCCCTTGGGCCGCCGTTTGCCGAAATCAGCCTCCAGGCCGCGGGGCTGACCGAGAGCGCCGAAAGCCCGGCCGGTCCGGCGAGTGCCTTCTGCGGTCCGATGATTGCGATGTCGATGCCGAGTTCATCGATGTTCAGCGCATGGCCGCCGACCGAAGCGACCGCGTCCACCACGGTGACTATGCCGCGCGACCGGGCCATTGCGACGATCTCCTCCAGCGGGTTGCGGATGCCGCTTGCCGATTCCGCATGGACGAGCGCCAGGACCTCGATGTCCGGATGCGCATCGAGCGCCGTCTCCACCGCTTCGAGCGCGATCGGGCGGGCTGGTTCCGCTGCGAGATCGATCACCTCGGCGCCGCTGCGCCGCAGCCAGGCGCCGAACCATCCGCCATAGATGCTGGTGACGACGTTGATTGCCTTCAGGCCGGGACGGGCGAGGCTGAGCGCCGCCGCCTCCAGCGCGACGACAGCCTCCGCCTGGATCAGCAGCACGTCGTTACGCGTCTTCAGGATCCTGCCGATCCGGTCGGCGAGCGTGGCGTAACGCGCGGTCGGGAAGGGCGGCACATCGTTCAGCGGGTTCCAGCGGTCAAACGTCACGGTATGGTCCTTCCGTCGGTTCGGTCACGAGGCGCGGTACGGCATGGATCAAGGCCATTGCCGCATGCGATTGCGGGTTTTCGATCACCTGCCGCATCGGCCCGGTCTCGGTGAGCCGTCCGGCATCCATGACGGCAATCCGGTGCGAGACGGCGCGCAGGACGGCAAGATCGTGCGAAACGAACAGATAGCTGATGCCACGCTCTTCCTGCAGCTCGACCAGCAGTTCGAGTATCTTGCCGCGGATCGAGACGTCCAGAGCCGACACCGCCTCGTCGAGCACGATCAGCGACGGTTTTGTGGCGATGGCGCGGGCAATGGCGATGCGCTGCCGCTGGCCACCGGAAACCTCGCGGATCGACCGGTCCGCATAGCTGGCGGGCAGGCCGACGCGATCGAGGAGTGCCGCGATTTCCTTGGGACGCTCTGCCTTCGGCACGATGGCGTGGATGCGAAGCGGATCGTCGAGCACCGAAGCGACGGTGGCGCGCGGATTGAAAGCGCCGAGCACGTCCTGAAACACCATCTGCATCCTCGCCCGGCGGCGCCGCAGGTCGGCGCCGGAAAGGGCCAGCCAGTCCTCGTCCTCGAAACGGATCGAACCGGCATCGGCCGGCAACAGCCGCATCAAGATGCGGGCGAGAGTGGATTTTCCGCTTCCCGAGGCGCCGACAAGCCCAAGCGTCTCGCCCGGCTCGAGCGTCAGCGAAACGTCATCCACGGCCGCGACCCGGCGACCGCCCGAGGAAAAACGCTTCGAGAGGTTTTTTATCGCGAGCAGGGTCACAATCCGGCCTCCCGGATGAGCGGAGGCGTCGTGAGATCGCGATGGCTGGCGATCAGCGTTTTCGTATACGCCTCCCTGGGAGATGCAAGGACAGCGCTGGTCGGGCCGGTTTCGACGAGCCTGCCATCCTTGAAGATCGCCACCCGGTCCGCAAAGCCTGACGCGAGCGCGATGTCGTGGGTGATGAAGATGAGGGTCATGCCGGCTTCGCGCACCAGTTCGTCGAGCAGCGAAACGATCTGCGCCTGCACGACCATGTCGAGCGCGCTGGTTGCCTCGTCGGCGATCAGGATGCCGGGTTTTGCGGCAAGCGCCGCCGCGATGGCCACGCGCTGCCGCTGGCCGCCGGAAAGCTGGTGCGGAAAGGCGTTCATCGCCTTGTCCGGCTGAGGAATATGCACGCGCTCCAGCATTCTTAACGCGTGCGCATGAGCCTCTTTCCACGAGAGGCCGAGATGCCGGCGAGCGCCCTCTGCCACCTGTTCGCCGACCGTGAGGACAGGGTTGAGGCTCGCGGATGGATCCTGGAAAACGAAACCGAGGTCGCGGCCGGGAGCGGGCGCTTGCCCGGAGGACCAGCGCATCTCGCCCGAAAGCCTGATGCCGGGCGGCAAAAGTCCGGCGATGCCGCGGGCCAGCGTGCTTTTTCCCGATCCGCTTTCGCCGATGATCGCCAGCCGCTCGCCGGTGACGATATCGAGCTCTATCCGGTCCAGCGCCGGCGCCGTCTGGCCGCGATAGGTGACCGATAGGTCGCGGATCTCGCAAAGTCGGTTCACGGCTCCAGCCTCCGCCCGGCAAGCGCCTTGGTCAGGCCTTCGCTGAACAGGTAGACGCCTACGACGGTCACGACCAGGGCTATGCCCGGAAAAATCGACAGCGACGGCGAGGAGCGCAGGATGTTGCGGCCCTCGGCGATCATCGATCCCCAGGTGACGACATTCGGATCGCCAAGGCCGAGGAAGGAAAGGGCAGCTTCGGTCAGGATCGCCGCGGCGACGATGATGGCCGATAGCGCCAGAACCGGCGGCAGGGCGTTGGGCAGGATTTCGCGCAACGCGATCTCGGCGGGATGCATGCCGATCACCCGGGCGGAGGCGACATAATCCCGCTCGCGGATGGAAAGCACCTGCGCCCGCGTCAGCCGCGCCGGATCGGCCCAGGCGCCGAGCGCGATCGCCAGCACCACGACCGGCACGGAAGCGCCGATGACGCTGACGAAGGCGAGCGCCAGAAGGAAGCTCGGGACGATCTGGAAGGCATCGACGACACGCATCAGCCCCTCGTCGACCAGCCCGCCGGCAAAACCGGCCGTCAGGCCGACGCAGAGGCCGATGGCGATCGCCGCAAGCGCCGCCGCAAGGCCAACGGCCAGCGATGTGCGGGTTCCATGCAGGATGCCGGCCAGCACGTCGCGGCCGAGCCGGTCGGTTCCGAGCGGGAAGGCGGGGTCGGCAAAGGGCGGCAGCAGCGCCCGGCCGGCGATGCGCAGCGGATCGCCCGGCGACAGCACCGGCGCGAACAACGCGACGAGCACCAGGGTCGCGAGGATGGCGAGCCCGATCGCCCCTTCGGGCGTGCGGACGAGATGCCGAACGAGCCTCATGCGCACCCTCTCATGTGCCGCGCTCCGAGGCGCCGACGCGCGGGTCGAGGGCAGCGTAAACGAGGTCGATGATCAGGTTGACGCAGATCACCAGAACGGCGCTGACGACGATGATGCCCATCAGCAGCGGCGCGTCGCGGCCGCCGACAGCCTCCTGCGCCAGCCGGCCGAAACCGGGAATGGCAAAGATGCTCTCGATGACGACGCTGCCGCCGAGCATGGCCGCCGATTGCAGGCCGAGCATGGTGACAAGCGGCAGAAGCGCGTTGCGCGCCACATGGTGCAGCACGACGCGGAAACGGGACAAGCCCTTGGAGCGGGCAAACAGCACGAAATCCAGTGTCCAAACCTCCGCCATGCCCGAACGCATCACCCGCAGGAATAGCGCCATGTAGATCAGCGCAAGTGCGGCGACCGGCAGGACGAGATGCCTTGCTATATCCATGGCGCGTGCAAGACCCGTTTTGCCGGAGGCGATGGTCTCGATGCCGGAGGTCGGCAGCCAGCGAAGCTGCACCGCAAAGATGATGCTGAGCACCAGGCCGAGCCAGAAGCTCGGTATCGCGTAGAGGATGAGGGAACCGGTCGAAAGCGCTCTGTCTCTTACGCTTTCAGGCTTTGATCCGGCGACGATGCCGAGCGCCGAACCGAACCCGAAGGAAAGCGCAGTGGCGCTGCCCATCAGCAGCAACGTATTGGGCAGGCGCTCCAGGATGAGGTCGATGACGGGCCTTCCGAAGGCGACCGACCAGCCGAGATCGAACCTCGCCAGCGACGAGACATAAAGCCACAGCCGGGCAAACATCGACTGGTCGAGGCCGTAAGCCTGACGCAGCGACTGGGCGACTGTCGCATCTCCGCCGCCGATCGACAGGAGATAGGCGTCGACCGCATCGCCGGAGGCGGATTCGAGCAGGAGGAAGGTCAGGACAACGACGATCAGCAGCACCGGAATGCTGCTGATCGCGCGACGTCTGATCAATCGAATGGCTCGGTTCACGCCGAAAAGCGCCTCTGAATCGGATAGTCCCTGAAGATTATCACGATTTCAGAGCCGTATCCGACCAGTTCGACACCGCCCAGCGCGGATTGTTGGAGACGTTCTGCACCGTGTCGCGCGCCACCGTGATAAAACCCCATTCGGCGACGTTGATCAGCGGCAGGTCGGTGGCGACGACCTTCTGGAACTGCTTGTAGAGTTCGGTGCGGGCCGCCGTGTCGATCGTTTCGGACGCCTTGGCGATGATGCCGTCGAGCTCCTTGTTCTCGTAGCCGCCCTGGTTGGAGAAGGGCACGCCGGCCGGAATGCCGGACTGGACGAGAATGGTCGTCGAGATCGCGGGGTCGCCGCGGAAGACCGGCGGGCCGATGGCGAGATCGAAATCGTGATCCGTGTAGACCGCCTTCTGGTGGGCGGCGGCATCCGCATTGACGAGCTGCGCATCGATGCCGACCGCCGCAAGCGCCTGGCGCAGATAGTCGCCGAACTGCTTTGTCTCGTTGAAATAGGGCGCCGGGCGCAGCTTCAGCGAGAAGCGGGTGCCATTGGCGCCCTTCTTGTAGCCGGCCTCGTCGAGCAGGGCATTCGCCTTGGCGGTGTCGAAGGCGTAGGTGGGCACGCTGGCGTCGTAGAATTCCGGGGCGTTTTTCGGCACCGGACCGGTCGAGGCGGCGGCGTAGCCGAGGAAGATCGTGTCGACCACGAACTTCCTGTCGATCGCATGGGCGATCGCCTGCCTCACCTTGACGTCGGCGAGCTCCTTGCGGCGATGGTTGATCTCGACGACGAGCTGGTAGGTCAGCGCTTCGTAGCCCTTGGAGATCACCTTGATGCCCGGCACCTTGGAGATGCGGGCGAGATCGGTGAGCGGCACCGCGGAAAAGGCGGCGAGCTGGATCTCTTCCGCCTCCAGTGCGGCACCGGCGCCGGCCCGGTCCGGCAGGACGCGGAAGATGATCTCGTCGAGCTTCGGCTCGCCTTTGCCCCAGTAATCGGCATTCCTGGTCAGGCGGTAATATTCGCCCGGCTTGTATTCGGTCAGCTTGAAGGGGCCGGTGCCGACCAGCTTCACATTGGCGGGGTTGGTGGCGATATCCGTGCCTTCGTAAAGATGTTTCGGCACGACGCTGCTGACGACCGGCAGGGCGTTGCGGATGAGCTGCAGCGGCGTGGGTTTTGAGAACTTGAAGACGGCCGTTGTCGCGTCCGGCGTCTCGACGGTTTCGAGATTGGCGAAGACGAGGCGGCCGAGGTTTTGCAGCGGCTTCCAGATGGCGAGCGCCGAATAGGCGACGTCGGCCGACGTGAACGGCTTGCCGTCATGCCATTTCACGCCTTCGCGCAGCTTGAAGGTCACCGACTTGCCGTCGGCCGAACCTTCCCAGGAGGTTGCAAGGCGCGGTGCAAGGCCATCCTTGCCGTCGAAGGAGGCTTCCGCAAGCGGCTCGACCACCTTGCTGGCAATGAAGAAGACGCCGTTCGAGGCGACGATCGCGGGGTTGAGGTTCTTGGGCTCGGAATCGGCTGCGACGACCAGACGTCCACCGGCGGGCGCCGCCTGAGCAAGCGTGAAAGTGGGCAGCGCCGTCGAGGCCAGCAGCAGGCCGCCTGCCTGCAAAAGGGTCCGTCGGGATGGGTTGGCGATCGTCATGGCTCTCTCCTGCATTCAGCGTTTTGGGAGATATTGCCAGCGAAATCGACGGCCGCACAGGCAGGAAATTCCTGCCGTTTCACTTTCGGGAACAAATTCTTGGAGCAGGCCGGGACCGCCGGAGTATTTCCGTTGCGGTATAACGACTTAGTGGCGGGTTTCCAGCTCGTCGCGAAGGGCGGCGAGGATCTCTTCCGCCAGCGGCGCATCGCCGACCGCACGGGCAAGCGTCAACCCTCCGACCATCTGCGACAGGATGGCGATCGACCTGCGGCGCCGTTCCTCGTCGCCATTGCCGTCGACGATCTCCTGAAGCAGCTGCAGATGGTTTTCGATGCCCTCGGCGAACACGGATTGCACGGCTTCGCCCTGACGGGAGGCATCGGCGCAGAGCGAGGCGAAGGTGCAGCCCTTGGCCCTGACGAGCAGGTTCGGCCGGGAAAGATACATGCCGGTGATCGCCTTCAAGGCCCTGCCGCGGGCGCGGCCCATGGTCTCCCGCCAGAGGGCGACGTTGAGCGCCAGCGCCTGGCGCGACGCCTCGGCCGCCAGATCGACCTTGGATCTGAACTGGCCGTAAAATCCGCCATGCGTCAGGCCCGCCGCCTTCATCAGGTCGGCTATGCCGATGCCATCGAAGCCGTATTCGCGGAACAGTTCGCCGGCTCTCAGCACCACGCGGCTGCGGTTCTCCTCGGCTTCCTGGCGGGTCACCTTCATCATCTTCTCCTTCAAGCCATCTTGACTCTTATATTTTGATCGTCATGTAAAAGGGCGATATATGATGATCAAAATTTAAATCGAGGTGAAACATGTCGGCAAGATCGAACGCGGGAAGAGTGGGCGACAGGATAGTGATCACCGGCATGGGCATGGTTTCGCCGCTTGCCAGCGGGGTCGAAGCCACCTGGCGCCGCCTGATCGAAGGGCGTTCCGGGCTGCGCAGGCTCTCCGAGGACATGGTGCCGGACATCGACGCCAAGGTCGGCGGCGTCGTGCCCGGCATCGACGAGGACGAGTTCGGTTTCGACATGGATCTCGCGGTGCCGCACAAAGACCGCAAGAAGATGGACCGCTTCATCGCCTTCGCGCTCGAAGCCTCGCGGCAGGCGCTGGAGCAATCCGGCTGGGTGGCCGACACCGACGACCGGCAGGACCGCACCGCGACCATCATCGCCTCCGGCATCGGCGGTTTCCACACGATCGCCGAGGCGGTGCGTACGGTGGATGCCCGAGGCTCCGGTCGGCTGTCGCCCTTCACCATACCGTCCTTCCTGGTCAATCTCGCGGCCGGCCATGTCTCCATCCGTTACGGCTTCAAGGGCCCGATCGGCGCGCCGGTGACGGCCTGCGCGGCAAGCGTCCAGGCGATCGGCGACGGTGTACGGATGATCAGGAGCGGCGAGGTGGATGTGGCGCTCTGCGGCGGCACTGAGGCCTGCATCAACCGGGTGGCGCTGGGCGGGTTCGCGGCGGCCCGCGGCCTTTCCACCGCGTTCAACGAGACGCCGGAAAAGGCATCGCGGCCGTTCGACGCCGCGCGTGACGGTTTCGTCATGGGCGAGGGTGCCGGCATCGTCGTCATCGAGACGCTCGAGCACGCGCTCGCCCGCGGTGCCACCCCGCTCGTCGAAGTGGTCGGTTACGGCACCAGCGCCGACGCCTATCACCTGACGGCGGGCCCGGCCGACGGCTCGGGAGCCCAGAGGGCAATCCGGCGCGCGCTTCAGATGGCCGGCCTTCCGCCGGAAGCGATCGGTTATCTCAACGCGCATGCCACATCGACCCCGGTGGGCGATGCGGGTGAGCTGGCTGCGATCAAGACGATTTTCGGCACCGAAGGCGGTCCGGCCATCTCGTCCACCAAATCGGCGACCGGCCACCTGCTCGGTGCCGCGGGCGGCCTCGAAGCGATCATCACCGCGCTTTCGCTGCGCGACGGCATATTGCCACCGACCCTCAATCTCGAAGACCCCGATCCGCTGGCCGAAGGCCTCGATCTCATCGGTCCGCAGGCACGTCACGCCAAGGTCGAATACGCGCTGTCCAACGGTTTCGGTTTCGGTGGCGTCAATGCCAGCGTCATCCTGCGCCGTTTCGACGAAAACGCAATCTAGGGAGAGCCACCATGTCCGAAGTCGTCATCGTCCAGCCGGTCCGCACCGCGATCGGCAAATATAACGGTTCGCTCGCCGGCATCGCGGCGGTCGATCTCGGCGCCGCGGTGATCCGCGAGACCATCGCGCGATCCGGCCTCGACGCCGCCGAGGTGGCATCGGTCACCATGGGCAATGTCGTGCAGGCCGGCAACAGGATGAACCCGGCGCGGCAGGCGGCGATCCATGGGGGCCTGCCGGTCTCGGTACCGGCCGTCACCGTCAACCGCGTCTGCGGTTCGGGTGCCGAGGCGGTCGCCAGTGCGGCCAAGGATATCTGGCTGGGCCATGCCAAAGTCGCGATTGCCGGCGGCATGGAGAACATGGACCGCGCACCCTACCTGATGAGCGGCGGCCGCTGGGGTTATCGCATGGGCCATGCGGAGATTTTCGACAGCATGCTGCTCGACGGTCTTCACGACGCATTCTCGGACAGGCATTCCGGCTGGCACACGGAAGACATGATCGCCTCACTGCAGATCAGTCGCGCCGATCAGGACCGCTGGGCGGCGCGCTCTCAGCAGCGGTTCAGCGCGGCGCAGGCGGACGGTAGGTTCACCGCCGAGATCGTGGGGATCGATCTTCCCGTGAAAGGCGGCGTCAAGAGTTTTGCCGCCGACGAAACGCCGAGGCCCGACACGACGGTCGAAGCGCTTTCGAAGTTGAAGCCGGCCTTCCGCGACGACGGCACGATCACCGCCGGCAATGCGCCCGGCCTCAACAGCGGTGCCGCGGCAATGATCGTCGCCGACCGGGCTTTTGCGGAAAGCAAGGGCCTGCGGCCGATGGCGAGGCTGGTGTCCTATGGCGTCGCCGCCGTCGAACCCGGCATGTTCGCGCTCGGGCCGATCCCGGCCGTCAACCAGGCGCTGGAACGGGCCGGCTGGACTGTCGGCGATATCGAGCGGATCGAGATCAACGAGGCCTATGCGGCGGTGCCGCTCGCGGTCATCAAGGGGCTCGGACTGCCGGAGGACATCGCCAATGTCGAGGGCGGGGCGGTGGCGCACGGCCATCCGATCGGCGCGACGGGAGCGATCCTGACGACCAGGCTTCTTTATTCGATGCAGCGCGGCGGTCTGAAGCGGGGCGTCGTGACGCTCTGCATCGGCGGCGGTCAGGGCATTGCGCTGGCGCTCGAAATGATCTGACCAAGCGAGCAAAAAGCGCGGCAAGAGGGATTGCCGCGCTTTTCGTCCATCCAGGCAGAGAGGACCTTTACGGATAGAGCCTTGGTTCTTCAGATCTCGACGACGACATAGTCCTCATCGATGGAGACCGGGAAGGTTTCGGCCTGATAGGGGCCTTCCGTCAGCGCTCCGCCCTTGGCGACGGAAACGTCGAAGCTCTTGACCCTCGTGCGCGCCGGGTCGCACCAGGATTTTCCGGTGCGGATGTCGAATTCCCAGCCGTGCCAGGGACAACGGATGAGTTCCCCGTGCCGCGTCATGCGAACCTTGCCGGGCTCGTCGGATTCGGCAAGCCCCACGACCTGGCCGCGGCACAGGTCGGCACCTTCGTGCGGGCACCGATTGGCGATGGCGAAGAACTCGCCCTTGACGTTGAAGAGGGCAATGTCGCGGCCTGCGACCTTCACCAGCTTGGATTTGCCGATGTCGAGTTCGTCGACCTTGGCGATGACATGACGGGCCATTCTCTGTTCAATCCATCGATGTTGACTGCGTTTTCCGGAGGAGCTGACGTTGCACTCCGTGTTCAGGGCAGACGGTAGACGCTTTTTGCATTGTCGCGAAAGATCCTTGCGCGCTCCGTCGGTGACAGCGGCACCTTGAAGGCATAGCGCGGATCGTCGAAATCCCAGTGCGGGTAGTCGGTCGAGAACATCAATCGGTCGGTGCCGACCCAGCGCAGCGTGTCGAGCAGGTGGCGGTTGTTCTCCGGCTCCTCGATCGGCTGGGTGGTGAACCAGACGTTTTCGCGGATATATTCGGACGGCGGCCGCTTCACATGCGGCACCTCGGAGCGCATCCGCTCCCACTGCTTGTCGAGCCGCCACATCAGCGGTGCCGCCCAGGCGAAACCGCCTTCGACGACGACCAGTTTCAATTTTGGGAAGCGTTCGAAGACGCCCTCGAAGACCATGCTGGTCACCACGCTCTGCAGGCTGTGCGAGAAGGCGTAGTGTTCCTCGATATAGAAGTTCAGCCAGCCGGCGCCGCTGTTCGTATGCTGGCCGTAGGCGGCCGAATGCATGCCGATCGGCATGTCGTAATGTTCGGCGGCCTCGTAGATCGGCCAGTAGCGGCGGCGGCCCGCCGGTTCGATGGTGCGCGGCGGAATGGCGATCTGGGCAAAACTCCTGTCGCCGATGCGCGCCTCGATTTCGGCGAGAGCCGCCGTCGCATCTTCCTGGGTGACGCAGATCGAGGCTTTCAGGCGCGGGTCAGGACCTGTCCACTTGTCGAGCTGCCAGTCGTTGACGGCCGCGCACATGGCGGCGCCCAGTTCCTGGTTCAGCGTCGAGGAACCGGCAGCGAGCGGCTGCAGGATGCCGTATTCGATGCCGAGCGGGTCGAGCAGCTGCTCCTGAAGATAGGCAAGGTCGGAGGCCGGCGGCCCGCCATTCGGCGGCCAGGCGTCGCGGCGCATGCCGTTGCCAGGTGTCATGCGCGGATAGGGCAGGGTGCCGACGACCGGATTGGCGCTGCGCTGGCCGTAGTCGGCCAGGTGGTCGCGCCAGCGCAGGGGCAGGAATTTCGCAAGTTCGGTGGGCGAGCCGAAGGCCGGGTGGATGTCGCAATCGACGATCCCGAGCCTGGCTTCGCCCTCTTTTTCGAGAGTGGTGTCCTTTTCCAGAACGGCCTGGTTCATGGCTTAGTCCTCCAGTCCTGAATTGCGGGGCAGTCGCGGATAGGTGGCGAGCGCATTGTCCCGAACCAGCCGGTCGAGCAGGCGTTCCGGGAAACCGGCAGGGATGGCGGCCTCGCCTTCGAACTGCGCATGCGGATAATCGGTCGAGAACAGCAGCATGTCGTCGCAATCGAGGTGTTCGATAATGCGTTCCAGTTCGGCCGGGTCGCGCGGCGCGTCGAAGGGCTGGGTGGTCATGCGGATCTGGCGGCGGACCAGTGCCGACGGCGGTTCCTTGACCCAGGGGATTTCGATGCGGGCGCCGCGCCAGTCCTTGCTCATCCGCCACATCTGGCCGGGCAGCCAGGAGACCCCGGATTCGATCAGCACGATCTTCATGTCCGGGAATTTGCCGAGCACGCCTTCGGCGACGAAACTACCGACCTGGGCCGCAAAACCCTGGATCTGGTGGACATAGTCCTCGGCGAGATAGGAGAGGAATCCGCTCTGGCTCGGCGCGTGGCGATAGGCGCTGCCGGCATGGACGCCGAGCGCAAAACCGTGCCGCTGGGCAGCTTCGTAGATCGGCCAATAGATGCGGCGGCCGAGCGGCATTTCGCCCATGCAGAGCGCCAGCACCTGCACGAAACGCTTGTCGCCGGCAAAGCGCTCGATCTCCTCGACGGCGGCTTCCGGGTTCTGCATCGGCAGGACGAGAGAGGCGCGCAGGCGCGGGTCCCGGTCCAGCCATTCCGCCTTCAGCCAGTCGTTGGTGGCGCGGCAGACGGCGGTCGCGAGATAGGGATCGTAGATCGCGTGCACGGCGGTGACGCAGTTCAGGATCGCATATTTGAGACCGTAGGGATCGAGCAGGTTTTTCCGCAGCTTTTCGACGCCCTTGCCCTCCGTCTTCTTCCAGTCCTCCCGGAAGAACGGCTTGGTGCGGGTCGGAAAATTGGTGAGCTCCAGGCGGTCGACATCGCGCGTGGTGACGATTTCGCGCCAGTAGTCGTCGAAATAGGGCAGGAGATCGTCGCGCCCCGGTGCATCCGGATGAACGTCACAATCGATCGCGCCCAGTTGCGAAAGCACAGGGCGCTGCTGGGTGACAGCAGTATCCACCGCTTAAACCTCCCTCGTCTTATCGACCGGCCGCTCCTCGTCGTTCAGCGGCGGGCCTGAACCTCACTCCCGGGCAGTACGTCAAAGACGGCGCCCTCGCATCAGTGATGCGTTTCCTCGATTTGGGAGGGTAAGGGGCACTGGGAGCCAAGAGAATATACTTTTTCATCGTAGCGGCTTTCTCGAATCGAGAAAGCTAAACGGCTTTCAGCTTTTCCTCTCTGGCAAAGATGGCGCATTCAGGCGGCGCGATTGCCGATCACCAGGGCCGTGTGCATATGGATGCGCAGCCACTCCATCAGGGCGCGCACGGTGGGTTTGCGTGCCTGGGTCTGGGGGATGAGCGCCTTCAGCCAGAGCTCCGCGACCGGAAAGTCCGGCAGCAGCTCGATCAGCTTGCCGCTCCTGATCGATTCTTCCGCCACGTAGCTCGCCACCATGGCGACACCCCGGCCCCTAAGCGCCAGGTCGTGCAGGATCTGGGTATCGTTGGCGCTGAAGGCCGACCGCACCTCGACGTCGATCGGCCCGCCGGGGCTCAGGAACGACCAGGTCGAGCCGGTCGCATGGAAGGTGAGGCAGATGTGGTTGACGAGGTCACGCGGATGTTTCGGCAGGCCGCGATTTTCGAGATAGCCGGGAGCGGCGCAGAGTTTTCGCGGGTAGGGACAGAGCGGCTCGTCGATGACATTGGAATAGGAGGCGGGCAGGGCGCCGAGCGCGATGTCATATCCCTCTTCAGCCGGATTGACGGAACGGTCAACCAGAGCAAGGTCCATCGTGACGTTCGGGTTCTCCTGCTGGAAGTCGCTGAGGATGCGGGCGAGGAAGGCGATCGTCACCGTCGTCGGCGCCTTGATCCTCAAATGTCCCTCGATGCGCTGGGCAACGGCGGCCGCTCCGCTCACGGCATCGTCGATCTCCTTCACCAGAGATTGGTAGCGCGGCAGATAACGCTCGCCGACCTCCGTCAGGATGATCTGGCGGGTCGAGCGGATGAAGAGTTTCACCCGCATCTGATCTTCCAGACGGCTGATGCGTTTGGTCACGACGGACGGCGCGACGCCGAGATGTCGGCCCGCCGCCGAGAAGCTGCCTGACCGCGCAACGGCCAGGAACGTGCGGATATTGATGAGCGTATCCAATGTCTTAGTTCTCCCATGCCGCTCTCCCGGGCGGCCCTCCGAATAAACGGTAACACGATTCATCTTTCTATTTTCGAGAAAAGTGAATGTAAAAAAATGGTGCTTTTCCACTGCTCGGGAAAAGGTCAATCTAACAGAAGAGGGAATTCCGGTGCCGGGCGGCATCGTTGCGGCCGGCGGGGAGAGCCGGCGCAGATGGGAATTCAGAGAAGGGAGTTTTCAGTTGGCTGAGGCCAATCCTGCCCGAACCGAAGGTCAGTCGCCCCGTATCCCGGGGCGTTTATCAGGGACCTTGTCAAATGCGATAGATGCGCCAGATCGCGTCTGGAACGCCCGGTGGACGGTCAGGAACAGACGAGCTTCTGCGGCCGCCACGACGATGGAAGGTCCAGGCGGGAAAGATGGCGGGGCCGTTCGGGAAAACGGCACTGCCCGAGGTGAAAAAGGAGATCGCGGCCGTTGGCCGCAGAAATTTTGAGCGTCGAGTGCCGGGATCTAAGTCCCGGGCGCGACGCTCGATCGTCAGTTCCAGGGAGGAGAGACACGTGACGACAAACACATCCATGACTTCGGTCATTCAGAAGACTTCGGCCATTCAGACATGGTCGCGCCGGTTTTTCATGGCGGCTGTTGGCAGCCTTGCCATTTCGGCGGCGGCCGGCATGCCTGCCTTCGCGCAGGATGCCGAGTGGCAGAAGGTGATCGACGCGGGCAAGAAGGAAGGCTCGCTCGTTCTTTATACCGCGCTCGTCGGCCAGCCGAGCACCAAGCAGATCGCCGAGGCTTTCACCAAGCAGTACGGAATTTCCGTCGAAGTGCTTGAAGCGCGCGCCTCGGAAATCCGCGAACGCGTCCGCGTCGAGCAGGCCGCCGGCCGCTTCGCCGCCGACGTGATGTTCACCAGCGAAGGGCAGACCATGCTCTACGACAAGGAGGACAAGTCCGTCGATCCGCTGCCTGTGACCCCGAATTCGCAGAAGATCGGCGACAAGTTCAAGCTCAAGGTGCCGATGGCCTCGGTGATGACCATTCCCTACGGGATCATGATCAATACCGGCCTCGTGAAGCCCGCCGACGAACCGAAGAGCTGGAAGGACATTGCCGACCCGAAGTGGCAGGGCAAGATCCTGTCGGACGATCCGCGCGCGATCGGCGCCGGTTACCTCTGGTTCTTCTCGACCTATGACAAGATCGGCGAAGATTATGTGAAGAAGGTCGCGAGCCAGAAGCTGGTCTTCACCCGCGACCAGCGCGAATCGCAGCGCCGCACGGCGCGCGGCGAATATTCGATCTACATGCCGGTTATCATGACCGACTTTTCGGATCTGAAGGGGCTGCCGGTCAAGTTCATCATTCCCGAGGAGGGCGTTCCCTACGTGCTCTACGGCAACGTCATGCTCAAGAAGGCTCCGCACCCGAACGCCGCCAAACTCTATCTCGATTTCATGCAGGGCCCGGTCGTACAGAAGATCTATGCAGGTCTCGGCTACGGCCCCGTCCTTGGCGGCATGACGGAAGGCCTGCCGGCGGACGTCAAGGCGATTTCCGAAGCCAAGCTCTACGGCACGACGGATACGACCCGCCAGAACGAGATGCTGGCCAAGTCCAAGGACATCTTCAAGTAAGCCTCCCAGGCCGCCGCCGGTCCGATAATCAAGCCGGCGGCGGTGCCGTTTTCATACCCGGAACCGTGAGGATTCCATGACGATCATTCATAACCGCCCACTGGACGATATCGCCGAGACCGCGCCGACGCTGGGCGGCAATGCCTTCACGCGCGCCTTTTCCGGCGGTTCGCTGTGGCGTCTGATCGGCATGCTGGTGCTGATCCTGCTGCTCGGCTTCCTGACGATCTATCCGCTTGCCATGCTGCTCTACGGCAGCCTGCATTCGACGCCGCCCGGCATGGCCGGGGAGTTCAATCTGAACGGCTACCGCTCGATCATGACCACCCAGAACCTGATCGTTCTGGCCAACACGGTCGGCATATCGCTTGCGAAAACCATACCGTCGCTGACGATCGCGGTGTTTCTCGCCTGGATCGTCGCACGCACCGACACGCCCTTCCGCGGCGCGCTGGAAGTGCTGATCACGCTGCCCTTCTTCATTCCGCCGATCCTGACCGCCATGGCCTGGGGCATGCTCGCCAACCCGCAGGTGGGCGTCATCAACATGGTCTGGCGCTGGGCGACAGGCGCGACCGATCCGCTGGTCAACATCTATTCCTATGGCGGCGTCATCTGGCACATGTGCCAGTACTCGATCCCGTTCCTGTTCCTGTTCATGGTCGACGCCTTCCGGGCGATGGATCCGTCGCTCGAGGAATCGAGCCGCATGTGCGGCGCCTCGCGCTGGACGACGTTTCGCAAGATCACGCTGCTGCTGATGCTGCCGGTTTTGACCAGTTCTTTCATGCTGAGCTTCATCAAGGGCATCGAGACTTTCGAGTCGGCGCTGTTCTTCGGCCTGCCTGCCGGCATCAAGGTGATCACCACCGACATCTACGAGTCGATTAACCACCGGGCCACGCCCGACTACCAGTATGCGACCTCGCTTTCCTTCGCGATCATGGGGCTGATGTTCCTGCTCGTCATCTGGCAGTGGTGGATGCTGCGCGGCAAGAGTTTCCAGACCGTCACGGGCAAGGGTTTTCGCCCGAGCGTCATGGAGCTTGGCCCCTGGCGCTGGGTGACCTTCGCCATCTGTCTCATGTTCTTCTTCATCACCGTCGTGCTGCCGATCGGGCAGCTGATGCTCGGCTCGTTCTTCCGCTTTTTCGGCTTCTACACCTACGACATGCTGACGCTGGAGCACTACAAGGCGGTCTTCGCCAACAGCGAATTCTGGCGGGCGGTGCGCAATACGATGATGCTCGGCCTGCTCGGCGCCACCGCGACCATGGCGCTCGGCGCGATCGTCGCCTACATCTCGGTGCGCACCCGCTGGCGCGGCCGCAGCCTGATCGACGGCATGGCCTGGCTGCCCTGGATGATGCCGGGCATGGTCCTCGGCGTCGGTTTCCTCTGGGCGTTTGCGATGCTGCCGGGGCCGATCCCGATCTACGGCACCGTCTGGGCGCTGCTGCTCGCCTATATCGCGCTCGGCACGCCGGTCTCGGTCAGGGTGATGACCGGCGCCTATCACCAGCTTTCCTATGACCTGGAAGAATGCTCGCGCGTTCACGGCGCCAGCTGGTTCCAGACCATGTGGCGGATCATGGTGGCGCTTGCCTGGCCGGCCTTCGCCGTCGGCTGGGTGCTGACCTTCTTCGGCATCATGCGCGAACTGTCGGCATCGATCCTTCTCTATTCGGTCGGTTCGGAAACGCTCGCGGTGGTGCTGATGAAGCTCTGGGCCAACGGCAATGCCGAACAGGTCAGCGTCATCGGCCTGATGATGATGCTGCTGGTCATCGTGTTCCGCTGGGTGCAGCTCAGTTTCATCAAGGCGCGGATCAGCAAGCTCTAGGCCCTCCTGCGTGGCGGCTCGTGGCCGTCCACAACCCGGTATGTTTTCAATAAGCGGATTTCTGCAATCCGTGTTCGACAAGGAAGAGAAATATGGCTTCGGTGACGCTCGAAAACGTGAGCCGCATGTATGGCGCGGTGACCGCCGTGGACAACGTGAACCTGAAGATCAAGAGCGGCGAATTCGTCACGCTGCTCGGGGCCTCGGGCTGCGGCAAGACGACGACGCTGCGCATGGTGGCCGGGCTCGAAAAGAATACTGGCGGCCGCATCTCGATCGGCGACAATGTCGTGTCGGATGCGGATAAGGGCTATTTCGTGCCGTCCGAACGCCGCCGTCTCGGCATGGTTTTCCAGTCCTACGCGATCTGGCCGCATATGACGGTGTTCGACAACGTCGCCTATCCGCTGCGCATCCGCCGCCGTCCCGACACTGAAATCCGGGATCGCGTCATGAACGCGCTGCGCCTGGTCGAGATGGATCAGTATGCCGAGCGGCCGTCGCCGGCGCTTTCCGGCGGCCAGCAGCAGCGCGTCGCGATCGCCCGGGCGCTGGTGTTCGAGCCGGAAGTGCTCTTGCTCGACGAACCGCTTTCCAACCTTGACGCCCGGCTGCGCACCCAGATGGGCGACGATTTTCGTGCGCTGCAGCAGCGCCTGAAGATCACCGCGCTCTACGTCACCCACGACCAGGCGGAGGCGATGGCGCTGTCCGACCGGGTCGTCGTCATGCATGGCGGCAGAATCCTGCAGGTCGGCGCGCCGGAAGAGATCTACCGCCGGCCGGAAAACCGCCAGGTCGCCGCCTTCTTCGGTACGCCAAACCTGCTCAATGCGACGGTCAAGGACTGCCGCCCGAATGGCGGCCAATATTACAAGCTGTCGGTCGAAGGCCAGGGCTGGGCCGGCGACTGTCATGCGGCAACCGAAATGCCGAAGGGCGCCGATGTCACCGTCATGGTTCGCCCCGAAAACCTGCATGTCCGCAATGCGGGCGAGGTGAATGGCGATCTTTCCTGGTCGGGTGAGGTGTCGCAGGCGATCTTCCGCGGCTCGCACCGCTCGATCATGGTCAAGACCCCGGCGCAAACCCTGCATGTCGAGGCTTCGTCGCTTTCCCATGTGGATATCGGCCGCCCGGTCACGGTCGCCGCACCCGTGGAGGCCGCCTGGGCCGTGCGGAACTGAGCGTTCCGGGCTGCCGGGCCTATCCGGCGCTGGTTCGGGCCGGCGATAGGGAAAACTTGCGTTTTGTCGCAGATATTCAATATTGAAGCGATGTTCCCGCCGGCCGTTTCCCGTCCGGCCCGATCCGCATGTCGATATGGCGCAGGCGAGGCCCAAGCATGACCACAGGCACCCGAACTCAGAACCCTTCCGGGCCTGAGAAACAGGAAACCCGCCAGCAGCACGTGATCGACAAGCTGAGGACCTGGGCGAGCAACGGCACGATCGATCCGCGCAAGAAACTCTCCGAATCCGGGCTGGCCGAGGCGCTCGGCGTGTCGCGCACGCCGATCCGGCATGCGCTGGCCGTTCTCGTCGAAGAGGGCGTGCTGCAGCGGGTCGGTGCCCGCGGTTATCGTGTCCGGGCTTACAAGGTGGCCGACGTCATCGAAGCAATCGAGCTGCGGTCGATGATCGAAGGTTATGCGGCCAAGAAGATCGCCAGCGAAGGCCCGTCGCCGACGCTGCTCGCCGAGCTCAAGGGCTGTCTGCGCGAGGGTGACGACATTTTCGAGAACGGCGGTTTCGACGATCCCGTCAACGAGGAGCGTTACGCGGCGATGAACCTGCGTTTCCACACGCTGATCATCGAGGCGGCCGGCGGAAACCTGCTGCACCAGCTCACCAGCCTGTTCGACCGAGTGCCCTTCGGCGCCCCGGATTCGATCCGCTTCGACAACATCACCCGCAAGGAGCGGGCGCAGCATCTGCATTACGCGCACTGGCAGCACCATCACATGGTCTCCGCGCTGATCGCCCGCGACGGCGCGCGCGCCGAAAGCCTGTTCCGCGAGCATGGCGAAGGCGTGAAGATCAGCCTCGGCATCAGCAAGGGGCTTTTCGCGATCGACGGCTCGCGCATCCTGCCCATCTTCGACCTCGACAGTCCGGCGGGCCATATCAATGGCCTCATGCAGGACGATAGCGAGGACTGAGCCGACGCGTCCCGGATAGCTTTGTTTACATTTGGGATCCCAAATTCACCAATTTGTCGATGAATGACGACAATCCGGATCCGGTTGGTTTTTCCGCACTGCATCAATTCTGACCGATATATTATAGTTCCTGCGCAATTCTAATGGGTTGTCGCAGCGCTTTTCGCCCCTGGGCCAAAATCGGGTATTGTATCCCAAATCCTATTGCTCTATGAATCGCTTCGACCGGGAGGAGGCCTCGATTTCCGCCAAGCCGTCGAGGCGAGGTTCGAGAACCGGGCTTTTAGGAGGAGATGGCGGGAGGAGACCGCTGACCCTCGTTTGCATGAGACATCTTGAGACCATGCATATCGTATCCCGAACTGGTTTTGCCCGGCGGGGCGGCATGCAGGAGAGAACCCGAGGGAAGGTTAAGTTAATGGCTAAGAATCTCACCCAAGTCCTGAAAGAGAAGGGCAATACTGTCGAGATGCTGCGCAACTCGCGCATCGGCATGTATATCTATCCGGTCGTCGCGCCGGAATTTTCCAACTGGCGCACCGAGCAGATGGCATGGCGCCATTCTGCCGTCCTCTTCGACCAGTCGCACCACATGGACGAACTGATCGTCGAAGGCCCGGATGCGGCAAAATTCCTCGAAAGCCTGGCGATCAACAGTTTTGCCAATTTCGGCACCAACCGCGCCAAACACTATGTTCCGGTCACGCCGGCCGGCCACGTCATCGGCGACATGATCATCTTCCGCGAAACGGAACAGAAATTCGTTCTCGTCGGCCGCGCCCCGACCGCCAACTGGCTGCGCTATAACGCCTCGCTCGGCAAGCACAATGTCAAGCTCACCCACGACCCGCGTTCGCCTTCTCGCCCGGACGGCAAGGAAGTCAACCGCGTTCACTACCGTTTCCAGATCCAGGGGCCGGACGCCAACAAGATTTTCGACCAGATGAATGGCGGCCCGATCCAGGACATCAAGTTCTTCCATGTCGACTGGATCAATATCGGCTCCAAGAAGGTCCAGGCCCTGCGTCACGGCATGGCCGGTGCTCCGGGTCTCGAAGTCTGGGGGCCCTATGCGGAGAAGGATGAGGTTCGCGAGATCATCGTCAAGGCCGCCAAGGATGCCGGCGTCGACCTCTACCTCGTCGGTGCGCGCGCCTATTCGACCAACACGCTGGAATCCGGCTGGATCCCGTCGCCGCTGCCGGGCATCTATACCGGCGCCGAATTGCAGGGCTATCGCGACTGGCTGACGGAAGACAGCTATGAGGCGACCGGCTCGATCGGCGGCAGCCTCGTCTCCGACAATATCGAGGACTATTACGTCAACCCGTACGAGCTCGGTTACGGCATCTACGTCAAGTTCGACCATGATTTCGTCGGTCGTGCCGCTCTTGAGGCCATGAAGGACAAGCCGCAGCGCAAGAAGGTCACCTTCGAGTGGAACGCGGAAGACGTGATGAAGGTCATCGCCTCCAACTTCGTTCCCGGTGAACAGGCCTACAAGTGGATCGACCTGCCGCAGCCGAACTATGCGTCGTCGAGCGCCGACAGGATCATGCATGGCGACAAGGTCGTCGGCATGTCGATGTTCAACGGCTACAGCTACAACGAACGCTGCATGCTGTCGCTCGGCATCGTCGATGCCGACGTCCAGGAAGGCGACGTCCTGACGCTGATCTGGGGCGAACCGAACGGCGGCACGTCCAAAACCTCGGTCGAAAAGGGCCACAAACAGGCCGAAATACGCGTCCGTGTCTCGGCTACGCCCTATGCCGCCGAAGCTCGTGAAAACTACGCCGAAAGCTGGCGCACCAAGAAGGCCTGATCGTCTCGCATTGCCTCCCAGGGCTGAAGACAAAAGCGGCGTCCGAGAGGGCGCCGTTTTTCGTTGCGTGCGAGCTGGCGGTTGATGCTCGGGTGTTGGCGCCTGACGTGCTGCGGTCATCAATCGTGGCATTTGTTGATGACGGCGGTTTGATCCTCATGGCCGACTAGTGATGATACGCCGTCTGTGTGACGGTTCCCCGCAAGTCGTGAAAGTGCCTGCAAAAGCTTATCGGTCATTGCCTGTCTCCACTTTCGACAAGCAACCGCGATAATGTGCGTCTTGCCCACGAGTTGGGCCGACTTCACACAATAGCGTCCGTTCGTGAGACGACATAGTCGTTGCTAACGATCTTTTCTTTCAAGACCTCGCTCGTTTTGGGATCAGAACGCGAGGCAGCAAAGCCTCAGCGGAATCTGTGGGGGTAGGCCTTGCCAACAGCTCTCAATGATAGCCTCCGTCACGTTGCTCAAGAGTCGGCTGTTTGCTAATGCTTTTGTCAGATGCGGTCGGAAGAAATGGTGACGATGCAGAACCTTAGCGGACGGTGCTTACTGGCGGTTCTGTTGCTTGTTGCGGTTGCTTTTGGCATGTGGGCTGGGCAAGTGAATGACCGCATCAGCTATTGCTTCGACGATTATGATCCCGCTTACATCGCCAACGAAACTGCTCGCAATGCCGCCTGCGGAAATTGAACCAATCTGGATCGGCTGCGTCTTCAACCCGAAGATCCAACATAAGTTTGGGGTGCGAGGGGATGCCCCCCGCTAGTTTATCGGCCCTTTTATGGCTCAGGGCGTTCGATGCTCAAAACGCACCACGGGAGCGTTTTGCCGGCCTGCGGCCGTCGCGCCTCACCCCGCATCCCCCATCTTGCCCGGGTTCATGATCCCCTTGGGATCGAGCGCCGCCTTGATCTTCTTCATCACGTCCACCGCCTTGCCGTGTTCCTTGCGCATGAACTTCAGCTTGGCCAAACCGATGCCGTGTTCGCCGCTCGCCGTGCCGCCAACCTTCAGCGCCCGTTCGACGACCCGGTCGGCCATTTCGTCGGCTTCCTTCAAGTGGTCCGGATTGTTCGGATCGATCAGGTAGGCGGTGTGGAAATTGCCGTCGCCGACATGGCCGATGATCTGGCCCTTCAGCGAGGAAGCGTCGATATCGGCGCGGGCCGCGACGATGCTTTCGGCAAGCCGCGAGATCGGCACGCAGATATCGCCGGTATAAAGCTCGTAGCCGGGAATGATCGCCTTGGTCGCCCAGTAAAGATCGTGGCGGGCCTGCCAGAGTTTGGTGCGCTCGTCGGCATCCGCGGTCCAGCGGAAGGAGATCGCGTTGTGTCCGCGGGTGATATCTTCGGCAAGCTCGGCCTGTTCCTTCACCCAAGCTTCCGTCCCATGAAACTCGAAGAACAGCGTTGGGGCGACGGGCATGTCGAGCTTCGAATAGTTGTTGACGCCGGCGATCGCCACCTCGTCCAGGAACTCGACGCGGGCGACCGGGATGCCGTATTGCACCGCCTCGATCACCGCCTCCACGGCATTGGCGACTGTCGGGAACGGGCAGAAGGCGACCGACACCGCTTCCGGAATGGGATGCAGGCGGACCGTCAGTTCGGTGATGACGCCGAGCGTGCCTTCGGAACCGACGAACAGATGCGTCAGGTCGTAACCGGAAGAGGATTTTCGGGCTCGCGAACCGGTCCGGATGGCCTCGCCGTCCGGTGTCACCACGCGGAGAGCCAGCACGTTTTCGCGCATCGTGCCGTAACGGACGGCGGTCGTGCCGCTGCCGCGCGTCGATGCCATGCCGCCGATTGAGGCATCCGCCCCCGGATCGACCGAGAACATCAAGCCGGTGTCGCGCAGTTCCACATTCAGCTGTTTGCGGGTGACGCCCGGCTGCACGACGGCCAGGAGGTCCTCCGGCCGGATCTCGACGATCCTGTTCATCTCGCGGGTATCCAGAGAAATGCCGCCGCGGATCGGGATCGTGTGGCCTTCCATCGACGATCCCGCGCCGAAGGGTACGACGGGGACGCCATGCGTCGCGCAGGCCGAAACGATCGCCTGGACGTCCGCCTCGTCGCGCGGAAATACCACGGCATCCGGCAGGTGAGGGGCAAGCCGCGAGGTATCGTGGCTGTGATGTTCGCGGACGGCGGCTGACGTCGCCAGCCTGTCGCCGAGCAGGCCCTTGAGTTGCGCGATCACCCTTTCGACCGGCGTGCCGAAATCATCCATGTGTTTTCCTCCCTGATACCGCGATGATGAATTGAATAGTCATGCCCGAGGCTCGATTCCGGTTGCCGGTCGAGGCAACCGGGCCGAAAATTTCCGCCTGTTCCGCCTGTTCCACGCAACGGTGTCTGACGCCGATACGGTATCCCAACCGATCGGCGGGTGGCTGGTTGCGAGCGAACATGGCCTCCTGCCGACCGGGGCCTCCCAACCCTGCTCTCCTGTCGCATTCCGTCTTTCATGTATGCATGAAGAAGCGCGCCCGAACATTCTAGACAGTTTGGGCGCCGGGTGAAGAGCCTATCGGAAAAATCTCAGGCCACCTGATTTTTTGGATCCCAAACGAAATGGCAGCTTGTTGTTTCAAGCCGGATGTGTTGAAATTCACCTGCTCGGATAGGCGATGCCAGGAGGAAGGCGTCACCTTGGGAGACCGGGCGTGGGAGGAAATCGATGTATACACAGCTGTCCATGACAGTTGCTGCTGCCATGGACGTGGCGGGTTCGGTTTCGGCTGCGGAGATGGCGCGCGGCGCCATCGCGGCAGAGCCTTCGATGCATCGCGCGCCGGCTGGTTTTCTGCGTCCGGCAATTGCGTCCCTTCGAGGAATTTCCAACGGCCTTGCCGATCTGCCCTGGACGTGAGTCTGCGGTCTGATCGGCGGGATATTCACCGGCCGGAACGGGGAGGGAGCCTCGCCGGCCTCTGATCTCAACGGGAGGAGAACACATGAAACTGAAGGCATTGCTTGCTTCGGCCTGCCTCGCGGCGCTGGCCGCGGCCGCGCCGACCACGACCGCACGGGCCGCCGACGTCGAACTGACATTGTCGCACTGGGTGCCCGCCACCCATGCGCTGCAGCCGGGCGGCATGGAGATCTGGGCGAAATCGATCAGCGACGCATCCGGCGGGCGCATCAAGATCACCATCTATCCGGCCTCGCAGCTCGGCGCCGCACCCGACCATTACGACATGGCGCGCGACGGCATCGTCGATATCGGCTTCATCAATCCGGGTTATCAGCCGGGCCGGTTCCCGATCATCGCGGCGGGCGAAATCCCGTTCCTGATCTCGAATGCCAAGGGCGGTTCGCGGGCGCTCGACGAGTGGTATATGCAATATGCCGCCAAGGAGATGAAGGACGTGCAGTTCTGCATGGCGATCGTCCATGATCCGGGCACGCTGCACGGCACCAAGGGACCGATCCAGGTCCCGGCCGATCTCAAGGGCAAGAACATCCGTCCGGCGCATGCCACCATGGCACGTCTGGTCAATTCGCTGGGTGCCGCCTCCGTCCAGGTGCCGGCCGGCGACATGCGCGAGCTGATCTCCAAGGGCGCCGCCGACATGACGGCGTCTCCGTGGAACTCGATCTACACGTTCGGCCTGCAGGACGTCACCAAACATCACCTCGATCTGCCGTTCTACGTTACGACCTTCGCCTTCGTGATGAACAAGGCCAAGATCGATGGCCTGTCGCCCGCCGACCGCAAGGTGATCAACGACCACTGCACGCCCGAATGGGCGGAGAAGATGGCCTCCAAATGGGCGGATGCGGAAGCGGCCGGCCGTCAGAAGATGATCGATGCCGGCGGCCACACCATGTACAAGCCGACGCCTGATGAAGTCGGGCTCTGGAAGAAGGCGACCGGCTCGCTGCAGGGCGAATGGGAAGCGGCTGCCACCAAGGCCGGCATCGACGCAAAGGCCGCTTGGGCAAATCTCGGCGAGACGCTGAAGAAATACAATGCCGACCTGAAGTGAAGGTTTTCAGGGATCGAACCGGGCGGGCGTCTCGGCGTCCGCCCTTCCTGTCATCCGTATTTCGAGCCAGACATGAACCGATATCTCGAACGCTTCACCGAGGCAGTCGATATGATCGCCGGCCTCCTGCTGGGGCTGTGCACGATCCTGATCGTCGTCTCCACCATCGGCCGCTACATCTTTTCCTGGGCGATCCCGGACAGTTTCGACCTGTCCCGTTACCTGATCGGCGCCTGCATGATGTGGGGTTTCGCCTCGATCGGTTATCGCGGCGGCCATATCGCAGTCGATCTGCTTTACGAACCGCTGGGGCCGAGGGGGCGCCGGGTTCTCGACTTCATCGCCTGGAGCACGCTGCTCGCCTTCACCGTGCTGCTCGCCTACATGATGTTCTTCCGCCTGACGAGCGCCTACAACAGCAATGAATCCACATTCGATCTGCGCATTCCGGTCTGGCCGCTGATCGGCCTGATCTGGCTTGGCTGCGCGTCGGCCGTCGTCACCACGGCGATGGTTCCCTTCCTGCGGCGCAAGGCCGAGGAGACCAATCCGCTCGAGGGCCATGGCGTATGAACACCGCTGATCTCGTTGCCATCGGCGGCTTCGCCGCGATGTTCGTGCTGATGGGCCTGCGTGTGCCGCTCGGCGTCTCGATGGGCCTTGTCGGCATTTTCGGGTTTGCCGCCATGCGCGGCATCTCGCCGGCGCTCAACCTTTTGACCACCTCGCCTATCCGGGTGATCACCGATTTCAACCTGACGCTGGTGCCGTTCTTCATCCTGATGGGCGTGTTCGCCACCAATTCCGGCATGTCGCGGGAACTGTTCAGGACGGGGAACGCCTGGCTCGGGCAGTTCCGTGGCGGGCTGGCGCTGTCGACGATCGCCGCCTGCGCCGGGTTTGCGGCGATCTGCGGCAGTTCGATCGCCACCGCCGCCACCATGACCCGCGTGGCGCTGCCGGAAATGCGCAAGGCCGGATATGCGGACGCGACTTCCACCGGCGTGATCGCGGCCGGCGGCACGCTCGGCATCCTCATCCCGCCCTCGGTGATGATGGTCGTCTATGCGTTCCTGACCGAAACGGATGTCGGCCAGCTGCTGATGGCAGGCGTCGTTCCTGGCATTCTGGCGACACTCATGTACATGGCGACTGTGCTGATCGCGCATGGCAAGCGCCTGCCGCCGGGTCGCAAGTTCGATCTGAGGGAGGCGTTCGCCTCGCTTCGCGATGTCTGGGCCGTGCTGGTTCTTTTCCTGGCGGTTATCGGCGTCATCTATCTCGGCATTGCGACGGCGACGGAAGCAGCCGCCGTCGGAGCGACGCTGACGATGATCATCGGCATCCTGCGCGGCCGGCTGAACTTCAAGCTGATCATGCAGAGCCTCGTGGAGTCGCTGCGCACCTCGGTGTCGCTGTTCAGCGTGCTGATCGGCGCCATCCTGTTCGGTTATTTCCTGGCGATCACCCAGTCGCCACAGAAGCTGACGGCCTTCCTGGTCGGCATGGATCTCGGCCCCTATGGCACGCTGACGCTGATCCTGGTGATCTTCTTCATCGCCGGCGCACTGATGGACGAGATGGCGATGATCATCCTTCTCGTGCCGATCGTGTTTCCGGTCATCACCCATCTCGGTTTCGATCCGATCTGGTTCGGCGTCATCATCGTCGTTGCCTGCGAGCTTGGGATGATCACCCCACCGGTCGGGATCAACGTCTTCGTCATCAACTCGATCGCCAAGGACGTGAAGATAACGACGATCTATGGAGGCGTGATGCCGTTCATCCTGACCGACATCATCCGCCTCATCCTGCTCGTCCTGTTCCCGGCGATCGCGCTGTGGCTGCCGACGACGATGCGATAGGAGAGTGGAAATGCAGGCTCCGATACCAGCCCCGGCCCTGAGGCAGCTTTGCGAAATCCGCGCCGAGCTCGGCACGCCTATCGAAAAGGGAGGCGGCCCGGGTGGCCGCTGGCGGATCATCCCGATCATCGGCGGCGTGGTGGAGGGCGAGCGGCTTTCCGGCCGCGTCCTCAATCTCGGCGCGGATTGGCAGAGCGTCTATGACGCCGGGTATGCGGAGCTCGATACGCGCTACGTGATCGAAACCCATGACGGGGCGATGATCGACATCCGCAATTTCGGTTTTCGCCATGGACCGGTTGACGTGCTGGCAAAGCTCGCAGCCGGCGAGACGGTCGATCCGGCGCTCTATTACATGCGAACCAGCCCCCGCCTGCAGACCGGCGATCCGCGTTACTCCTGGCTGAACCACACGATGTTCATCGGCACCGGCGAGCGTCTGGCCAGTGCGGTCAGGATTGGCGTCTTCGAAGTGCTCTGATCCGCCGGCTAGGTCGGCTCTGGACCTTCTGAGAGATCAGAAGGTAAGCCACCTTGCCGTCATCCTCGGGCTCGACCCGAGGATCCAGCATCCGCAGTGCCAGGGGCGTGGATCCTCGGGTCGAGCCCGAGGATGACGACGAGTGGGGAGCCAGTCCTGACAACAATTGAAAAGGCCGCCGGATCATGAACCCGGCGGCCTTTTTTGTTCTCGATGAAACCCGGTTGGCCTCAGGCCATGTGGATGGTCTTGACCTCGAAATAGTTTTCGAGCCCTTCCGGACCGCCTTCGCGGCCGACGCCGGACTGTTTGAAGCCGCCGAACGGATGGTGGATGTCGACGATCATGCCGTTGACCGTGACGCTGCCGGTGCGCATGCGGCGGGCAAAGGCGTAACCGCGTTCCGGTTGCGACGTGAAGACCGCGCCGGAGAGGCCGTACGTCGTGTCGTTGGCGATCCTTGCCGCTTCGTCCTCATCCTTGTAGGTGATGATCGACACGACCGGGCCGAAGATTTCCTCCTGGGCGATCTTCATGTCCATGGTCACGTCGGTGAAGACGGTCGGTTCGATGAAGTAACCGCGGTCGAGGCCCTTCGGGCGGCCGCCGCCGCAGGCGACCGTCGCACCGCCTTCGCGGCCGGCGGCGATATAACCTTCGACGCGGGAAAGCTGGCGCGCCATGGTGAGCGGACCCATCTGGGTGGTCGGGTCAGCCGGATCGCCCACCTTGATGTTCTTCACCGCGCCGACATAGAGGTCGATAAATTCCTGTTTGCGGGATTCCGGCACGAGGATACGGGTGAGCGAGAAGCAGACCTGGCCGGTGATCGGCATGGAATAGACCATCAGGGCCGGCAGGGCCTTGGTGAAATCGGCGTCGTCCAGAAGCACGGCCGCGGACTTGCCGCCGAGTTCGAGGCTGACGCGGGTCAGGCGGTCGGAGCAGGCGGCGGAGATCGCCTTGCCGGCAATGGTCGAGCCCGTGAACGACACCTTGTCGATGCCCTTGTGGCGGACGAGATAATCACCGCCTTCGCGGCCGGCCGGCACGAGGTTGAAGACGCCCTTCGGAATGCCGGCCTGCTCGATGCATTCGGCGAGCAGGTAGGCGTCGAGCGGGGTTTCCGGCGAGGGCTTGGCGACAACGGTGCAACCGGCTGCCAGCGCTGCCGAGACCTTGTAGTTCAGCAGTACCATCGGCGCATTCCACGGCGTGATCGCCGCGCAGACGCCGACCGGTTCGCGCACGACGCGGACTTCGCCGCCATCGGCGCGCTTGCGGTGGCTGACGAAATCGTCGTTCTCGATCAGGCCGGCGTAATAATTGTAGAGGCCCGGGTTCTGGCCGACCAGCTTCTTGGTGAGGAAGATCGGCGCGCCGACCTGGGTGGTCCAGGCATTGGCGATCTCGTCGAGCCGGGCGGTCAGGAGGTCGGCGACCTTGCGCAGGTAACCGGCGCGCTCCTTGAAGGTCATGCGCGGCCACGGGCCGTTGTCGAAGGCGTCGCGGGCCGCCGCCACGGCCTTGTCGATATCGGCGTTGCTGGCTTCCGGATAGCTCATCAGCACTTCTTCGGTCACGGGCGAGATGACGTCGAGCTTGTTGGTGCCGAGCGGGGCGACCCATTCACCGCCGATGAAGAATTTTTCGGGGGTTTTCAGAACCTGTTCGTTTCTGACAGCGACATTCATTTCAGTCTCCTCCTCTGATAGAATGATTTCCAAAAGCCGCGGCCCCTTCATGTTCAGAAGGTCCCGGAGGCATGACGACAATTCATCGCCCTTTTCGCAGCGGACGGCCTTACAGCCCTGCGCCTCGGCGATTTTTACGAAATCCATGTGGCCGATATCGACACCGACGATGCGGCCGGAGCCTGCCCTTTCGGCAATCCCCTTCAACACCTTGTAGCCGCCGTTGTTGAGGATGACGATCATCAGATCGGCATCGTATTCAACCGCGGACCAGATCGACTGGATGGAATAGAGGCTCGACCCGTCGCCGATCACGGCGATGACCGGATGTTCCGGCCTGGTCAAGGCGGCGCCGACCGAGCCGGGCAGGGCGTAACCGAGCCCGCCGCTGGCGGTGGCGAAAAAGCCGCCCGGGCGTTCGATGGGGAAGAAGTCGTGCAGCGCGTCGCGGCCGCCCGGCGCCTCCTCGAAGACGATGCTGTCGGGCGAACGGACGTCCGAAAGCGTCTGGTAGAAGAATTCCTGGGTGATGCCCTTCGGCTGCTTCAGGCGCGGAATGCTGCGGGCCGGACCGCCGGCGCGCGGCGAGCGGCAGCGGAGGCGATAGACGAGGCTTTCGGTCGCGGCGCGCAGGTTCGAGACCATGGCGTTGCCGACGATGGCGCTCGCCGCCTGGGCCGGATCGTCGGTGATCAGGAAGAGTTCGGCGCCTGCCGGAATATCCGGGCCGGTGCCGGCGAAATGATAGGTGAAGGCCGGCGCGCCGAGCACCAGCACGAAATCGGAACCATGCAGGCAGTTCGAAAGCTTCGGCTGGAAGGCCGGCAGGAAGCCGGCAAACAAAGGATGGCGTTCCGGGAAGCTGCAGCGGGACGAGAGCGGGCTCACCCACACCTTGGCCTGCAGGATTTCCGCCAACCGCACCGTCGCATCCCAGGCGTCGTCGAGATCGACGCCCGGTCCGACGACCAGCACAGGCTCGCGGGCCTCGTTCAGCCGGCGGGCGAGATCGTCGATCGCAGAGGCCGGCGCGCTGATCACCGTTTCCACGTCGCGGATGGCGATCGGGGCGGCTTCGGCCTGCCAGTCGCTCAAGGGAACCGAGACCATGACCGGGCCGCGCGGCGCCTGCATCGCCATGTGGTAGGCGCGGGCGATCGCGGCCGGCACGTCCTCGGCGCGGGCGGGTTCGCAGGCCCATTTCACATAGGGTTTCGGAAAGTCGGTCGGGCTCTCGGCGAACAGGAAGGGATCATGCGGCAGGAGTTCGCGGCTCTGCTGGCCGGTGGTGATGATCAGAGGCGCCCGATTGCGATAGGCCGTGTAGATATTGCCGAGCGCGTGCCCGAGGCCGGCCGCCGAATGCAGATTGACGAAGGCCGGCTTGCGGCTCGCTTGCGCATAGGCGTCGGCCATGGCGACGACGATCGATTCCTGCAGGCCGAGCACATAGGAAAAGTCCTCCGGCACGTTGACGAACATCGGCAGTTCGGTCGAGCCGGGATTGCCGAAGATGCGGTCGATGCCCTTCTGTCTCAGAAAGTCGAAAACCGCCTCGCTTACCGTCTGTCCACGCAGATTCGTGCTGCCGGACAGGAAATCCAGCGACATCTTGTTCATGACTTCAGGCCTCCTCCCGGCCGGCAGGGTTCGCACCCTGAGCGCTTCTCCCAGCGCGGTGAGTGTTGCAGATGGCGCCCTGTCTTGGAATTGAAGAATTTCCAACAATCCATTACACAGAGGCATGACTTTGGATGTGCGATCGGCTCAAATCGTTCTGGAATGCGCGCGGCGCGGAAGCTTAGGCGCGGCCGCGACGGCGCTCAACATGACGCAGCCGGCGATTACCCGCATGCTGAAGCGGCTGGAAGACAGCTATGGCGTTCCCCTGTTCGAACGCACCACCCGCGGCGTGGTGCCGACTGTGTTCGGCGATGCGCTGCTTCCCTATGCCAAGCTGGTCGTTTCCGAGATCGGCAATGCGACTGATGTCATACAGCAGATGCGGGGCGCCAGCCGCGGGGTGGTCAGGATCGGCGGTGTCGCCAGCGTCGTCAGCGGCTTCATCATCGCCGTCATCCGCGAGATGCGCGAACAGCACCCGGAAGTGCAATACCAGGTGATCGAGGATCTCGAGGATCGGGTGCTGGAGGGGCTGAAGGGCGGCACGATCGACATCGCCATCTCGCCGGAGCCCTATCTCGACGACGACATCATCATCGCGACGCCTGATTTCATGCACGACACGGTGTCGGTCTTTGCACGATCCGATCATCCGGTCGTCCGGCGGGAGCATGTGACGCTTGCCGAGGCGGCTCGTTTCGGCTGGGCCCTGCCGCCGCCGGGAACGCCGACGGTGCGGGAATGGCAGCGGCGCTTCCACGACAACGCGCTGGAGCCGGACGCGCCGTCGATCGTCTCCCGTTCGGTGCCTGTCCTGAAGGCCGCGGTGCTTTCGGAGGCGCTTTGCTGCTGGATGCCGCTGCCGCTCGTCCGCGAAGAGGTCGAACGGGGGAACATGGCACGCGTGAACGTGCCCGAACTCGACTGGCAGCGCACCTTTCGCGTCTACCGCCGCAAGAAGGGCCTGATGACGCCGCCGACGGTCAATCTTCTGCAATGCATCCGTCGCGTCAGCGAGACCTGGACGATGTAGGGCAGGGCGATCTGCGCTCTACTTCTGCTTGGCGCCGGCGCTCTTGCCGTCGGAGCTTTTCGACCTTTCCTCGAAACGGTCGGCGCCCTTGGCGAGATCCGAACCCTTCCTGGCCTCGACCTTCTTCTCTTCCTTGCGGGTGCTCTGTTTCAGACCGCGCGCGGATTCCTTGCCCTTTTCGGTTGGTGCCTGTTCGATACCCATGATTTCTCCTCCAGCGCCCGACCGGCGCGCCATCTGAACGGCCGGCACCGGAAGGTGTTCCCGGCATTCGCAGCTTTTAGAAATGCGCGTGTCCTAAAAGGTGGCTTATATGACATTTGAGCCAAGGCGTTCTGAATGTAGTTCTTCCTCAGGCGCATGGGGCGCCCAGGAGAACCACAATGTCCACTCTTTCGAAGGGCGCTGCCCTCATTACCGGCGCATCGTCCGGCATCGGGGCCATCTATGCGCAGCGTCTCGCCCGCCGCGGTCACGACCTGATCCTCGTCGCCCGCAGTCGCGACAAGCTTGATACGCTCGCCCGCCGCATCAGCGACGAGACCGGCCGTTCCGTCGAAGTCATCCCGGCCGACCTTTCCGACAAGGCCGATCTCGCCCGGATCGAAGAGGTGCTGCGCAACGATCAGAGCATCGGGGTGCTGGTCAACAATGCCGGCCTCGGAGCCACCGCGCCGCTGCTGTCGTCGGATATCGGCAAGATGGAGGAGATGCTGGCCCTCAATGTCAATGCGCTGATGCGGCTCACCTATGCTGCCGCCCCCGGCTTCGTCGCCCGCGGCCGCGGCACGATCATCAACATTTCCTCGATCGTGGCGATCGGCCCGGAAGTGCTGAACGGCGTCTATGGCGGCAGCAAGGCCTTCGTGCTCGCCTTCAGCCAGTCGCTGCATCACGAACTCTCGGAAAAGGGTGTGACGGTTCAGGCCGTGCTGCCGGGAGCGACCGCCACCGACTTCTGGGGTGTCGCGGGCACGCCGCTCGAACACCTGCCGGCCGAGATCGTCATGTCCGCCGAGGATATGGTCGATGCGGCGCTTGCCGGTCTTGATCAGGGCGAACTGGTGACCATTCCCGCGCTTCCGGATCTCGCCGACTGGCAGGCCTATGAGGCGGCTCGCCAGAAGATGCTGCCGAACCTTTCGCGCACCCTTCCTGCCGACCGCTACAAGGTCGTATCGAAAGCGGCGTAGATCCCGGCCCGGAAATCGGCCATTCTGCACTGACATGAGTGAGGTCTGCCATGCATCGTATCGGTTTCGTCATTTTCTCGGATTTCCAGGTCATGGGATTTGCCGCGATCACGGTGTTCGAAGTGGCAAACACGATGCTGGACGATGATGCCTATTCGATCACCATGCTGTCGGAGGAGGGTGGGCTTGTCCGTTCCTCCGCGGGTTTTGCCGTCGATACGCAGCGCTTCGATGCGACGGAATTCGACACGGTGATAATCGGCGCCGGCATGCAGGTGCCGTCGTTCTCGCCGGGCCTCCTCGATTTCGTGCGGAGGTCGGCGACAACTGTTCGCCGGCTTGCCGCTCCCTGTATCGGTGCCTTCGCGCTGGCGGAGGCCGGCATATTGTCCGGCCGCCGCGCCACCACGCACTGGGCCTTCGCTCGCGAGCTCCAGTCAAGATTCCCGGCCGTCTGCGTCGAAGAGGACCGCATCTTCATCATCGACGGGACGGTCTGGACGTCCGCCGGCATGACGGCCGGCATCGATCTGGCGCTGGCCATGGTCGAGAAGGATCACGGGCCGGAGGTCGCCCGCTCCGTCGCCCGCAAGCTCGTCGTCCACCATCGCCGCAGCGGCGGCCAGTCCCAGTTTTCGAGCCTGCTCGAACTCGAGCCTAAATCCGACCGCATCCAGAAGACGCTGATCTATGCCAATGGCCACCTCAAGAATGCCTTGTCGGTGGAGGAACTGGCGGATGTCGCAGGCTTGAGCCCGCGCCAGTTCAGCCGCGCCTTCCGGGCCGAGACCGGTCAGTCTCCGGCAAAGGCGGTCGAGAACATCCGCGTCGAGGCGGCGCGCCTGCTGATGGAGCAGGGCCGCCATTCCATGGACGTGATCGCCGACGAAACCGGCTTTGCCGACCGCGAGCGCATGCGCCGGGCTTTCCTGCGCATACTCGGCCAGCCGCCGCAGGTCATCCGCCGCAATTCGAGGGCAGCCTGACCGGCGGATGCCCGGTCAGCCGGCTTTTCCGACCCGCTGGAGCGACGACAATTCCTTGATATAGGCGCGCCAGCCGCCATAGGTGGTGATGTCGAGTGCGCCCTGAAGCGCGAACGGTTCGGCCAGAAACCCCTTGGCCGACGTGCCGTCCGACAGCGTGACGGTGCCGATGCCGAGTGGCGGCGGGATTGCCGCGACGAACAGGCCGAAGGCCGCAGGCGTGAGCTTCCAGACCTCGACCTCGATCTCGCCCCCTTCGCCCTCGGCGACGCGGATCATGCCGGGTTTCGGCGGCACCGTGCCGGCCAGCGCGTAGAGCTTGTAGGCGGCGGACGTCCGGGCGGTGCGGGAAAAGGTGCCGCCGAGATCGGTGAGCTGGTGGTTGAGCGGCATGCCGGAAAGGTGGGCGCCGACCACGACGACGTCGATCAGGTCATCGCCGGTGACGGCCGCGGGAATTTCGGCCGGAGCGGGCAGCGGCCAGCCGGTGGCGCCGAGCGTGAGGCCGCTTGCCTGGTGAAGGTCACGGGCCAGTGACGCGGTGAGGCCGTCGCTGCCGAAGGGGGCGAGCAGCGTGACGCTGGCCGGCAGACCGTCGGCACGGGTGCCGGTCGGCACGGCGATACCGCACATGTCGAGCAGGTTGACGAAGTTCGTATAGGTGCCGAGCCGGGAGTTTTCCCGGATCGGCTCCGCCGCGAGATCCGCGCGGGTATAGTGGGTCGGCGCGGTCGGCACGCAGAAGAGGTCCACCGAGGCGATCCGCGGCGCCAGCGCTTTCCTGAGCGCCTGCAGCGCATAAAAGCCCTTGAAGGCATCGGCTGCGGAGAGCGATTTGGCGCCGCCGTAGATTTTTCGCGTGACCGGGTGAAAACTTTCTTCCCTGGCGTCGAAGAAGGGTTTTACCGCCGCATAACGTTCGGCCACCCAGGCGCCTTCATAAAGAAGGTTGGCGACCTTGTAGAACTCGCCGAAGGGCACTTCGACGATGCGATGTCCGAGCCTTGCGAGCATCGACAGGGCGTCGCCATAGGCTGCTTCCATGACGGTGTCGCCGAAGAACTGCAAGTCCGTTTTGGCCGGCACGCCGATGGTCAGCACCGGAGGCGCCGAGCCGAAGCCGCTAACCGGAACGGCCTTCGAATAGGCGTCCGTCTCGTCGTATTTTGCGGCGACGGAGAAGACTTTCCAGGCATCGTCCGCGGTCAGCGCGAAAATCGAGACGCAGTCGAGCGTGCGGCAGGCGGGAATGACGCCCGTGGTCGACAGGGCGCCGACGCTCGGCTTCAGCCCGACGATATTGTTGAGGCCGGCCGGGATGCGGCCGGAGCCGGCGGTATCGGTGCCTAGAGCGAAACTGACGATGCCTTGCGCCGTTGCGACCGCCGAACCGGAAGAGGAGCCGCCGGGTACGAGCGTCGCGTCGATGGCATTCCTCGGAATCGGATAGGGCGAGCGGACCCCGACGAGGCCGGTCGCGAACTGGTCGAGATTGGTCTTGCCGATGACGAGGGCGCCGGCCGCCTTGAGCAGCTGGACGACAGTCGCATCCTTTCCGGGCACATAGGCATAATCCGGGCAGGCAGCGGTGGTCGGCAAACCGGCGACATCGATATTGTCCTTGACGGCAAAGGGAATGCCGAACAGCGGCCGTGCCGGATCGAACGCCCCGAGTTCGGCGGCTTCGGCCAGCACCGCGGCCCTGTCGGCCAGATGGATGAAGATGCCTGGATCATCCACCTCGGCGATGCGTGCGAAAACCGCTTCGACGATCTGCGCCACGCTGCCGCCGTCCTGGTAAAACGCGTGCAGCGAGGCGATATCGAAGGCAGGTGTCTTTTCCGGCAGGCTCATGCCATTTCCTCTTCCAATATTGTCACCGGCCGATCCCACTGGATCAGCACGACACAGCCGGTATCGCTCCAGACGGAGTGTTCGGTGCCCGGCGCATTGACGATATAGCTGCCGCGGCCGTAATCGCCAGCCTCGTCGGACTGCACGCCCTCGAGCACGAGGATGGTTTCGAGCCCCTCGTGGCGATGGCGCGGCACGCCGGCGCCGGCCTCGTATTTGAGGAGTGCCACGCCGGGCTGGTCGCCTTCGAAGGGTCTGATCCAGTGGATCATCACCTCCTTGCGAAAAGGCCCGAATTCCAAGTCTTTCCAGCCGCCTAGCGTCAGGAGTTCGCGGGTCGATTCAGGCATTGGTCATCCCCTTTGGCACAATCCCTGCCAGAATGTCGTCCACATGAGCCGTCCAGCCGACGATCGCGCCCTGGGCGCGGATCATGGCGATGGCGGCGGCCTTGAACTCGGGAAAATAGCTTTCGGTCGCCTCTTCGGCGAGCAGGCATTCGTAACCGCGGTCATTCGCCTCGCGCATGGTCGTCTGCACGCAGACTTCCGTCGTCACGCCCGCGAAGACGAGCTGCTTGATGCCTTTCGCCTTCAGCACCTCACCAAGCTCGGTGGCGTAGAAGGCGCCCTTGCCGGGCTTTTCGATCACCACCTCGCCCTCGACCGGGGCGAGCTCGGACATGATCGCCGTGCCCGGCTCGCCCGAGATCAGCACGCGTCCCATCGGGCCGACATCGCCGATCCTGAGCGTCGGATTTCCGCGATCACGCTTGGCGGGCGGCAGGTCGGAAAGGTCCGGCTTGTGACATTCCATTGTGTGGATCACCGGCAGGCCGGCGGTGCGAAAACCTTCGATCAGGCGTTTGACGTCCGGCACGATCCTGGTGATGCGGCCGACATCGTTGCCGAGGCTTTCGCCGAAACCGCCGGGCTCGGCGAAATCGCGCTGCATGTCGATGACGATCAATGCCAACTGATCGGGTTTCGCAGGAAAGGCGAAGGGCTCTGCCTTGATCTCGATCGTTCCCCCCGCCATCAGTGATGTCCTGCCATATGGGCGCCGATCACCCCGATATCGGCGGCGCGGATCGGGGTTTCGTAAACCAGCTTGCCCTCCGAGATCACCATGATGCGATCGGACATTTCCAGGAGCTCGTCGAGGTCTTCCGAGAGCAGCAGCACGGCGGTGCCCGAATTGCGAGCGCGCATGATACGGGCGCGGATTTCCGCCACGGCGGAAAAATCGAGGCCGAAACAGGGGTTGGAGACGATCAGCAGGTCCACGTCGCCGGTCAGTTCACGGGCGAGTACCGCGCGCTGCACGTTGCCGCCGGACAGGGCGGCGATCGGCGAGGAAGACGAGGCGGTCTTCACCTTGAAATCCGAGATCAGCGACGAGGCCCGTTTCTTCATCTCGCCCTTGTTCAGCCAGATCGCATCCTTGCCGTCGCCCTTGAGGTCGAAAGTGCGGAAGGCGAGGTTTTCGCTGACCGTCATTTTTGGCGCACAGGCGTTCTGCAGCGGTTCTTCGGGGATGAAGCGAACATTGTTCCTGCGGGTCTCGGGCCTTGTCGCGCCATAGGCCTCGCCGTTGACGGTCACGGTTCCTCTGTCGGTCGGGCGTTGGCCGGCGAGGATTTCGGTCAGTTCCTTCTGGCCATTGCCGGAAATGCCGGCAATGCCGACGATCTCTCCGGAGCGGACGGTCAGGCTGTCGATCTCGATGGTCTTCAGGCCGGAGCGGTCCGGCGCCTTGACCTGCTCGACCTTCAGCACCGATTTCGCCGCGTCCGGCACCGGCAGGCGGCTGTCGAGTTCGGCGAGCTTGACGTCGCCGATCATCATCGCCGCCATCTCGGCGGTCGAAAGCTCGCCGACCTTGCCGGTGCCGACCAGCTTGCCGCGGCGCAGGATCGAGACCGCATCGGCGAATTTCGTCACCTCGTGGAATTTGTGGCTGATCATCAGCACGGTCAGCTCGCCGCGCTCGGTCATGCCGCGCACGATGCCGAGCATTTCGTCGGCTTCGGCCGGCGTCAGCACCGAGGTCGGTTCGTCGAGCACCAGGAAGGAGCGGCCGAGATAGAGCTGCTTGACGATTTCCAGCTTCTGCTTCTCGCCGGCCGCCAGCTCGCTGACCGGCCGTTCGAGCGGGATCTGGAAGGGCATGCGCTCCATGAAGGCGGCGAGATCCTTGCGCTCCTTCGCCCAGTTGATCACCGAGGGCACGGCGGTGCGGCTGATGACGAGGTTTTCGGCGCCGGTCAGCGAGGGTACGAGGGTGAAGTGCTGGTAGACCATGCCGAGCCCGTAGGTCGCCGCATCCTTGGGCGAGGCGACCGAGACTTCGCGGCCGTCGACCGACAGCGAGCCCGAGGTTGCGTGGTAGAAGCCCATGATGCATTTGACGAGCGTCGATTTGCCGGCGCCGTTTTCGCCGAGCAGCGCGTGGAACGAACCGGCGGGTACACGGATCGAGACGTTGTCGAGCGCGGTGAAGGAGCCGAAACGCATCGTCATGCCGAGGGTCTCGATGCCGACTGCCTTGCCGGCCTGGGGAAGCGGAGTGTCGCGGATAATGCTCATGGCAGTTGGTTCACCAGGGTCGAGGAGTTGGAGACCGAGCCGAAGACGCCGCCCTGCATCTTGACCATCTTGATGGCGGCAAGATGGTTGCCGTAATCGGTCGCGCCGCAGCAGTCTTCGAGCAGCAGGCATTCGAAGCCGCGGTCGTTCGCCTCGCGCATGGTGGTCGAGACGCAGACGTCGGTGGTGATGCCGGTCAGGATGATATTCTCGATGCGCTTCTGGTGGAGGATCAGTTCCAGATCGGTGGCGCAGAACGAGCCCTTGCCGGGCTTGTCGATGATGACTTCGCCCTGGATCGGATAGAGTTCCTCGATAATGTCCCAGCCGGGCTCGCCCCTCGTCAGGATGCGGCCGCAGGGGCCGGGATCGCCGATGCCGGCGCCGATGCGCTGCGAGCGCCAGCGCTTGTTGGCCGGCAGGTCGGCAAGATCCGGGCGATGGCCCTCGCGGGTGTGGATGATGTGGTAGCCTCGCGCACGCATGGCGGCGAGCACCGTCTTGATCGGCTCGATCGGGGCCTGCACCAGCGACAGGTCGTAACCCATATGATCGACATAACCGCCCTTGCCGCAGAAATCGGTCTGCATGTCGATGATGATCAGGGCGGTATTTTCGGGTCTGAGATCGCCGTTATAGGGCCAGGCATAGGGGTCGGCGTCGATATAATGCCCTTTGGTTTCAACCATCGCGTCCATCATTGTCTCTCCTATTCGCCAGCCAGCTTGAAAGTCTCGCCATAAGACCGCACGGGTTTGTCGAAGCCGCAGGAGGTGCCGTCGGTGACCTTCACCGCGTCCTCCCAGGGCAGCCTGTATTTCCCGGCAATCAGGTCGTGCATGTAGGTATAGGGCGCATCGCCCGCGCCGCCGGATACCGCGACGTAGCCGCGATGGCCGAACTGGTAGATGTTGTTCTCGACGCCCCAGCCGAGCCTTGCCTCGCGCACCAGGTCGGGCCGCACTTCGGCGGTGATGATCTCGTTGACGCGGCCGGACGTGCCGTGGGCGATGATCGAACCGTCGAAATTGCAGACCATGCCTTCGCCCATGGAATCGAACGTGCCGTCCGAGCCGCACATGCACACGCTCGCCGTCACCATCAGGTTGCAGAAGGCGTTCGACTGATTGGTGAAGCGCCAGGCCTCGCGGATCGGCGCGGTGTAACCCGCCGTGCGGATCATGATCTCGGCGCCCTTGTAGGCGCATTCGCGGGCCATTTCCGGGAACATGCCGTCATGGCAGATGATCAGCGCCAGCTTGGCGCCCTTCGGGCCGTCGATGACAGGAATGCCGAAATCGCCGGGTTCCCAGGGCTCGACCGGTACCCAGGGGTGCATCTTGCGGTAATAGAGTTTCAGATCGCCGCTATCGTCGATGACGATGCCGGAATTATAGGGCATGCCGCCGGGATTGAGCTCCATGATCGAGAAGCAGCCCCAGATGGCGTTGTCCCGGCAGGCCTTGCGGAAGGCCGCGACTTCCGGGCCGTCCAGCGTGCACATGATCTCCGGATTGATATCCATCGAAAGCCCGTGCAGGGCGTATTCGGGAAAGACCACGAGATCCATGCCCGGCTGGTTGCGCCGGGCCTTGGCGACGAGATCGACGATGACCTGTGTCTGCCGGGCGAGGTCCGCCCGGGTGACGGTCACCGGAAGCTGGAGCTGGACGAGGCCGATACCGACGCCGTGCTCCGATTTGTTGAGGCCGCCCAATCCGTTCATAGGATACTCCCTTATTTCGTCAGCGACAGCGCGCCCGGCGCACCGGCCAGCGAGCGGGTGGGCGAGGAGGTGGCGATCAGGATGATGAGGGTCAGCACGTAGGGCGCCGCATAGAACAGGTAGTAGCCCTGCGTGACGCCGACCGATTGCAGCGCCGGGCCGAGCGCGCCGGCGCCGCCGAAGAGGAGGGCGGCGAGGAAGCAGCCGATCGGGTTCCAGCGGGCGAAGATGACCAGCGCCACCGCCATCAGGCCCTGGCCGGAGGAAATGCCCTCGTTCCATGAGCCGGGATAATAGAGCGACAGGTAGGCGCCGCCGATCGCGGCCAGCGACCCGCCGGCGGCCGTCGCCAGAAGCCGGACGCGGTCCGGGCTGATACCCATGGCGCGGGCGGCATCGGTGCTGTCGCCGACGACCCGCAGGATGAGGCCGATGCGGGTGTTTTTAAACGCCCACCAGAGGAAGAGGGCGAGCGCGGCGCCGATGAAGAACAGGACATTGATGTTGAGCGCCGCCTGGACCTGGGGAACCGCCGACCAGGAACCGAGCGGAATGGAGGGCAGTTTCGGTGCGACCGGCTGGATGAAGGACTTGCCGAGGAAAAAGGCAAGGCCCAGGCCGAACTGCATCATGGCGATGCCGATGGCGATGTCGTTGACCTTGGGCCATTTGCAGATCCAGCCATGGATCGTGCCGAACATCGCGCCGGTTGCCATCGCCGCGAGCACGCCCAAGGTTGGCGAGCCGGTCATGACCGCGACCGCGTAAGCCGTCATGGCGCCGAACACGAGCGTGCCTTCGAGCCCGAGATTGATGCGGCCGGAGCGTTCGGTGATCGTCTCGCCGAGCGAGACGAAGATGAAGGGCGTGGAGACGCGGATGGCGCCCGCGAAAATCGCCAGAGGCACGCCCCAGAGGCCGATACCTGTGTCTTCCATCGGTCAGCTCCTTTTCCAGAGGTCGGGATTGAAGATCTTGAAGCGGCCGTAAAAGGTCTCGCAGAACAGGATGACGATGAAGAGCGTGCCCTGCAGCACCAGGACGGTGGCATCGGGCAGGCCCATGCGCCGTTGGATCAGGCCGCCCGAGGCGGAAATGCCGCCGAGCAGGATGGCGACCGGAATGATCGCCAGCGGATTATGCCGCGCCAGGAAGGCGACGAGGATGCCCGTATAGCCGTAACCGGCCGCGAGCGAGGCGTTGGCGCTGCCCTGCACTGCCGCGACCTCGATCATGCCGGCCAGTCCCGCAAAGCCGCCGGCTATGCCGGTGAAGCCGACGATCAGCTTGCCGACCGGCAGGCCTTGAATCTGGGCGGCGCGGACATTGCCGCCGGCGATGCGGGCGGCGAAACCGAAGCTGGTGATCTCGATCAGCACCCAGGAGAGGATGCAGGCGACGACGCCGATGACCAGGCCCCAATGGACATCCATGCCGGGGATCTGGCCAAGCATGTAGTCTTTCGGGAGGGGCTTGGTGGACGGCTTGTTGAGGCTTGCCGGATCGCGCAACAGCCCTTCGACGAACTGGTTCATCAGGGCGATGGCGATATAGGCCAATAGCAGCGAGGAGATCGTCTCGTTGACGCCGCGATAGTGGCGCAGGAAGCCGGCAAGACCGATCCAGATGCCGCCGACGACCACGGCGGCGAAACCCATGAACAGGAAGAGCACGACCGGCGGCACGATGCCGACGAAGGGCATGGCGCTGGCCGCAGCCGCGACGCCGCCGAGGACGACCGCGCCCTCGGCGCCGATGATGACGAGGCCGAGCCGTGCCGGCAGCGCCACGCAGAGTGCCGTCAGCAGCAGCGGGGCGGCGCGGGAAAGGCTGTTCTGTATCGAGAACCAGCTTCCGAAACCGCCCGTGTACATGAGCTGGAAGAGGGTGATCGGCGACTTGCCGATCGCCAGGATGAACAGGGAGAAAAGCGCCAGGCCGATCAGGATGGCCACGAGCCCGATCACCACGGGCTCGGCCCGTCGCGCCAGCCATTCGAGAAGGGGGCGGAGCGAAGCTCCGCTTCCCGCCGCTACCGATAGTCCCGGATCGTTCGCTTCGACCGTCATGGCGCTTCTCCTTCGCTTCAAGGTTCAGGACGTCGAGCCGACGACGCCCTCGACCAGGTAGGCCATGCTCTCGAGATCGATCGCGTCTTCCGCATAGGCCTTGTCGGCGGTGATGACGACATTGCCCTTGTTGTCCTTGATCGGTCCCTTGAAGACCGAGAACTTGCCGGCCATGATCTCGGCGAGCGTCGCCTCGAATTTCTTGCGGCCCTCGGCGGAGACGGCCGGGCCGAGCGGGCTCATCTTGACGAAACCGTCCTTCAGGCCGCCGCGGACGAAATTCCCGAGCTTGCCGCCGCTCTGGGCCGCCTTGATGAAGTTGGTATAGACATTGCCCCAGGCCCATTCGGCGCCGGTCAGGTACTTGTCCTTGGCGAGTGCGCTCTGGTTGGCGTGGTAACCGCAGACGAAGGCGCCGCGGCCGGCGGCGGTCTCGGCGACCACTTTCGGGCTGTCCACATGGCAGGTGATGACGTCGGCGCCCTGGTCGACCAGCGCGTTGGTGGCCTCCGCCTCCTTGACGGCGAGCGACCATTCGCCGGTGAAGATCACCTGGCAGGTGATGGTCGGATCGACCGAGCGGGCGCCGAGCAGGAAAGCATTGATGTTCTGCAGCACCTGCGGAATGGGTTTTGCGGCGACGAAGCCGATCTTCTTGCTCTTCGAGGCATAACCGGCCGTGACGCCGTTCAGGTACTGGCCCTGGAAGATATAACCGAAATAGGAGCCGGTATTGGCCGGATTTTTGCCCTCGGTCCACAGACCGCCGCAATGACGGAACTGGATTTTCGGATATTTCGCGGCCAGGGCCAGCATATGAGGGTCGAAATAACCGAACGAGGTCGGGAAAAGCAGGGTGGCACCATCGAGGTTGATCATCGATGCCATGGTCTTCTGGACGTCGACCGTTTCCGGAACGTTTTCCTCCTCGACCAGCGTGATGCCCGGCATCTTCTTGATGACGGCGGCACCCTCGGCATGCGCCTGGTTGTAGCCATAGTCGTCCTTCGGACCGACATAGATGAAGCCGACGGTGAGCGCCGTCTGGGCCAAGGCCGGCGAGCCGATCAGGCCGGGCGCGACACCGGCGGCGAGGCCGGCGGCGGAGGCCTGGAGGAAATTGCGGCGGTTCATGGAAAGGAGTTTGGTCATCGGGATGCTCCTTGCGGCGCTGGGCCGGTTTCGAACGGGTACAGTAAAAGTGCATGCAATGTGCGTGCCAGACATCAAGCTGTTGTTATTGCATTTGAATTTTGGTGATCGGAAACGGCAGGATGAAAAGTGCATACAGATTCATCGCGGCTTCGATTAAGAAATAGTCAGTAGATATTATTTGTTCAGCAAACGGGCAGGGCGGGCAATACGGCAATTACCGGTGCCGTTTTCCGGCCTCCGAAAGCCGAAAATTACCAATGGTTTGCCCTCGTCATTTGACTTATGGAGTTGGGAGCGGCATCTGTATGCAAGTTTTAGGAGTTCAGTAGAATCGTTCCCGTGAAGCAGGTCAGGCGCAGAGAAGTCATCCGTACCGGAACCACCGTCGAGCAGATGGTGCGGGCGATCGCCGACATGATCGTCACTGGTGCCCTCCTGCCGGGCGAGAAGCTCGACGAAATATCGCTCGCCTCGCGTTTCGAGGTATCCCGTACGCCGGTGCGCGAGGCGCTTCGTGAGCTGGGGGCAATGGGGCTTGTGGGGCGCGAGCCGAACCGCAGCGCCGTCGTCACCAACGTCACCGAAACTCACCTCCACTCGATGTTCGAGGCGATGGCCGAGCTCGAAGGCATCTGCGCGCGACTGTCGGCGGAGCGGATGACGGTGGACGAGCGGCGGGCGCTGGAACTCGACCATCGCGGCTCGATGCGGCTCGTCCATGCCGGCGCCGAAGAGGACTATGCGGCGCACAATACCGAATTCCACACCAGGCTCTATCGCGGCGCCCACAACGACCATGTCTTCGAGATGGTGACCCAGACGCGGGCACGGCTCGCCCCCTTCCGGCGGGCGCAGTTCCGCCTGCCGGGCCGGCTGGCGAAATCCTATGAGGAGCATGACCGGATCGTCGCGGCGATCATGCGCGCCGATGCCGCTGCGGCGGGGCAGGCGGCTTATTCCCATGTGGAAATCGTTAGCGATGCCAGCGCCGTGTTTGCGACGGCGGGGGAATAGGGACACGCCCTTTTGTTTCAGCGTCGACGCGGTTGTGCGACCCTCTATGTCTATAGAGGGTTGTATTTTCGCAGGACTCCGAGCCAAATGAAGACGGGTTGATCGGCCGGTTGGAAAATAGGCGGGGGTGGGAAGATGAGTGATGTCGATAGCAGTCCGGCTGCGGAGATCCCGGATAAACCGAACGGGAAGACGCTGGCTTCCCTTTGGAACGGCACTGCAAACGTCTGCGGCGTGCTCGGTCTCGTGATCGGTGTTGCCTGGACGTTCCCAAGTGAAATTTGGGAAGCCTATTTCAGCAGCCAGGTCAAGATGGAAGAGGGCGTCAAGGAAGCCATCGTGCAGATGGCTTCCGTCTACAAGGAATTCGCCTTGTCCCAGGGAGCGAACCTGAATGATCAGGCCCGGTTCATGCTGAACTCAATCGCCATCGTGCAGATCAGCTATCATCTCGACAAGATCAGCAAATATCCGGATGAGATATTTGCCAGGTCGAGTTATTTCGAAAACCTAGCGCTGGCAGGCCTCGCCTATCAGGTCCAGAGATATGATGATGCTCTGCGATTCAACAAATCGGCAATTATTGCTGCCAATCGCGAGAAGATCGAGCCACTCGAAGCCTATACCGGCATCGCCAACGCGACGACCGGGCGAGATGGCGCCAGCGCCATACAGGAAGCCCGGGAAAGTTACAAACTGGCTCTGAGGGCAGGGTTCAAGCGCCAGAAAACCGGACGGGCAGACTATGCCATGGCTCCTCTGTCTGTGATGATCGACGCATCGCTTACGGAGCTTAAGATCGGTTCGTGGGAATGCGGCAATACCCTTGCAGGTCTGGTCGAGCTTCAATTGACCAAACCTGAGATGAAGACCGTGGCAATGGCTCAAACCGCGCTGTCGGTCTTCAAGAGCATCAAGGCGACGATCACACCCGTGGCAGGAAGATCTGCTTTCGCCTGCGACTATTTTTCATCGCTGAACTAGCCAAGGTTTTCAGGACTTAGCGTCCCGCCGACCTTGCCGAATAAAACACCTGCGGCTCGTAGCTGAAATCCTTGTCGAAGGGGTAGGTCGGCTTCAGCTTGCGGTGGCGTTCCAGGCGTTCGACGAACTGGTCGACGACGCCCGGTGACAGCGCCATGAGGTTGGGGTTGGCGATCGGTGCCAGTTCGGGGGAGAGATAGCCGGATTTTACCACGATGATCTTCGCACCGTTGGGGTCGAGGCCGAGGCGGGTGAAATCGGCGATGTAGTGGTAGGGGCGCCGCTTGGCGGAAAGGACGAGTTCGATGCCGCCGATGGCGACCACCGCCTGTCGGTCGGCCAAGTCGGTTGTCTCGTGGAGGAACTGGACCCTCACCCTGGCCTGAACCGGCTTGCTGCCGATCGTGTCCAGCGAAGCGCCGATCGAAAGGTCGAGTTCGGCGCCGACGCCGGCGGCGTAGCAGGCCTCGGTCGCTGCCTTGTCGGCGATGCCGGCGAAGACGACACCGGTGGCATTCCTGGCCATTAGCTCGGCCAGCACCTCGGCGCGGTCGCCGACGCCGCCGCCGGTCGGGTTGTCGCCGGATTCGGCGAGCACGACCGGTGCCGTCTTCGAGGCGATCGCCCTGTCGACGCATTCCTGGATCGAGCCGGTCTCGCATCCGAACACGAATTTTTCGCGCGCATCCCAATAGGTCCTGGCGATGCGTTTTGCCTCGCGCTCCAGAACGGCCCGGTCGGTGCCGGTCATGATCGCGGCGGCGGTGCCGCGGGGTTCGTCTGCCCAGACGTAGCCGACCATCAGCGAGGCATCCCAGACGCCGTCGATCGCGTCGATTTCCGGCATCATCTCGTACAGGCTCTTGGCCGGCTCATCGACCGTCGAGGTGCGTTCGCCGGGCAGCACGACCGGGATCGGCGCCCAGAGCAGCACCGGCCGGACGCCGGTCTTCAGGCTTTCGACCAGCATTTTGACCGAGCGGCGCATGGTCTCCTCGACGTCGATATGCGGCGCGGTGCGGTAGGTCGAATACATGTCGAGCGCGTCGACGATCCGCTGGCTGACATTGCCGTGCAAGTCGTAGCTGGCCGAGACCGTGCAGTCGGGGCCGACGAGATCGCGGGCGGCGGTGATCCAGTCGCCCTCGGCATCCTCCATGCCCTGGACATACATGGCCCCGTGCATAGCGAGGTAGAGACCGTCAAGTGGCAGAAGCGGCTTCAGGCGATCGAGGAACTCGGCCTTGAAACGTTCGTACGTGGAGCGGGAGACCGGCCCGCCGGCAATGGCGCGGCAGTGGATGGTGGGCAGGAATTCGGCGTCATAGTCCTTGAGAAAGGCGAAATAGGGCGCCGCCGTCAGTTCCTCGCCGCGCACGATGCGGAAATCCTTCTCCTCGTTGAGGACCGGATTGTAGGTGCTGCATTCGATATGGATGCCGCCGACAGCGATACGCAAGGACCTGGACATTCGGGGAAAAACCTCAGTTGGAGTTGGGACCGATCAAAAAATTATGGGCGGCGATGCTGGCCGCGCCGCGGGCCCAGACATCGCCATCGACGCGCTTGACGCGGATCGGCGTCTGGCCGGCGTAACGCGGCAGGACGTTGGTTTCGATCGCCTGGTTGACCACCGTGCCGAACAGGCCGTCGAAGGAGCCCTCGACATGGGTGATCAGGATCATGCCGGGGTCGTTCATCTGGATCAGGTTGGCGATGGCAAGGCCGAGCGCGGAGCCGGCCCGGTGCAGGATACGGATCGCGGCGGCATTGCCGGTCGAGGCCTCGTGTTCGATCTCGGAGAGCGACGTGCATTCGAGGCCCTCGGCGCGCGAAACTTCCTTGATCGCCTTCATCGATGAGACGGTGTCGAGGCAGCCGCGCTTGCCGCAGCGGCAGGGGGAGCCACCGGGTTCGATGGTGCAATGGGCGATTTCGCCAGCGCCGCCGTGATTGCCGCGATAGAGCTTGCCGTCGATGAAATGCGCGCAGCCGATGCCGTCGCCCAAAGAGACGACGCTGAAACTCTGGATCTCGCGGGCGCTGCCGAACAGCTTCTCGCTGACGGCAACCGCCTTGGCATCGTTCTCGATGAAGGTCTCGACGCCTGAGCGTTCGCGGATGATTTTTGCGAGCGGCACGTCCTGCCAGCCGAGCAGGGTCGATTGCACGCAGTTCGACTGGGTCTCGTCGACGAAGCCGGAGAGAGCGACGCCGATGCCGGAAAGCTTTTCCTTTGCCTGCGGATGGGCTTCGAGCAGTCTCGGCAGGCCCTCGGTGATTGCCTGGGCGATGACCTGGGGATCGCGCGACAGCGGCATCGCCTGGCGGGCGATGATCTTGCCATTGAGATCGCTGAGGATCATCGGCGCCGGATCCTCGAGCAGCGAGATGCCGACGAAGAAGGCGCATTCCGGATGCAGGTCGAGGCGGACGGACGGGCGGCCCTGGCCATAGACGGTCTCGGTTTCGTGCAGCACGCCGAGGTCGATCAGCTCGCGGGCGATGCCGCTCATCGCCGCCTTGCTGAGGCCCAGCAGGTTCGCCATCTCGGTGCGGCTGAGCGGGCCGGACTCGCTGATGACGCGCACGAGCTGGCGCTGGGAGGAGGTGAGCAGAGCGTTCACGGCGACTGTTTTCTGTTGGTGAATGTGGCTTGACACTAAGTTCATAAAATGAACAAATCAACGCCAATAAATTATAAAAATGATCTAAGGCGGCGATAACCGCCCTCATGTCAACAAAACCAAGGGTGAACAATCATGACCATGTTCTTGAAAAGTCGTCATTTTGCGCTGGCCTGCGCGGTGGCCGGCAGTCTCGTGTTTCCGATCGCCGCCCACGCCGCGACGCTCAACGTGATGCAGACCGAGGCGCCGCGCTCCATGGATCCCGGCGACCAGACCGCGACCTACACCGCTGCCCTGCTCGATCCGATGTATGAGGGGCTTCTCAAGCGCGATCCCGATCTGTCGCTGAAGCCGGCGCTTGCCACCGAATGGTCGGCGGACGCTTCCGGCCTCGTCTGGACTTTCAAACTGCGCCAGGGCGTCAAGTTCCATGACGGCACGGCTTTTGACGCGGATGCGGTGGTCAAGAATTTCACCCGTCACCTCGACACCAAACGGGGCCTCGCCGCCAGCGGCCGCCTGCGCACCTTCCTTGAAGGCGTCACGGCGGTCGATCCGATGACCGTGCAGTTCAAGCTGAAAACGCAATATCCGGCGTTTCTGGCGCTTCTGACGACCGGTCCCTGCCTGATGGTCAGCCCGACCGCTGACGCCGCGGGCACGATCGGTTCCAAGGCGGTCGGTACCGGTCCCTACAAGCTCGCGGAATACAAGTCCGGCGAATACGTGATCCAGACCAAGAACAGCGAATGGTGGGGCGGGGCGCTGAAGGGCGAAGACCAGATCAAATGGACCTGGACGGCCGAACCTTCCGTCATGAACATGGCGTTGCAGACCGGCGATGCCGACGTCATCAACCCTTTCCCGGCCGCATTCGCCACGCAGGTGAAGGCGAACCCGGAGATGAAGCTTTCGACGACCGACGGTTCGGCCGTCTTCTGGGTTTCGCTCAACACCAAGCTGAAGCCGCTCGACGACGTGCGCGTCCGCCAGGCATTGAACTACGCGACCGACCGCGACGGCATCGTCAAGGCGTTCATGAACGGTTTCGCGACGCCGGCCAACTCGCCGCTTGCGCCGGTCACCCCGGGTTACGACAAGTCGCTGTCGCCCTATACCTATGATGTCGAGAAGGCCAAGCAGCTCCTCAAGGAGGCCGGTTATCCGGACGGTTTCGCGATGTCGACCATCGTGCAGGAGCAGGAGGCGCGCATCGGCGAACTGCTGCAGGCGATGTGGGCCAAGGCCGGCGTCAAGCTCGAAGTGCGCAAGATGGAAGGCGGTGTCTGGTCGAAGGCGGCGTTCCAGGATCCGGCCGGCAAGGAAAAGGACAATATCGGTTCGTCCATCGCCTCGTGGTCGTCCGGCGTCAACGGCGCCGACCTGCAGTTCCGTCCGCTCTACTACTCGAAGAGCGCTTCGCCGGCCGGCGCGAACCTCGGCTTCTTCGCCGACGCCAAGCTCGACGAGCTGATCGACAAGGCCGCTTCGACGCTCGACGAGAAGGCGCGCAACGCGATCTATGTCGATGCCCAGAAACTGGTGAACGACCAGGCTCCGCATGTGCTTCTCTATACGAAGCAGGACCTGTTTGCGACGCGCGCCAGCGTCAAGGGCGCCTGGGTCATTCCGGGTGGCCTGATCGTCGTCAAGGACGCGAAGAAGCAGTAGGGCTTGCCTGCGAAGGTACGAGGCGGCAGGTTGTAAAGTCGCCCCTCACCCTAGCCCTCTCCCCGCAGGCGGGGAGAGGGGACGTGGCCCACGCGGCGTTTGAGAGGGACGGAGAGGGTGCGGCATATCCCCTTCGCCCCGCATGCGGGGAGAAGGTGCCGGCAGGCGGATGAGGGGCAGCGCCCGATCCGATTGTCTTGCCGACATGCGGATCGATGCTCCGCTTCCCTCCGTGAACGAGATCTGGAAATAGAAGGCGCATGAAAGCCTATATCCTCAAGAAATTGCTGGCCCTGCCGCTGATCCTTATCGGCGTGTCGCTGCTGGTCTTCGTGGCGATCCGCGCGCTGCCGGGCGATCCGGCACGGCTGATGGCAGGCCCCGAGGCGACGCAGGAAGCAGTCGACAACATGACCGTGCGGCTCGGCCTCGACCGCAGCCTGCCGGCGCAATATGCGTCGTTTGCCTATGGAGCGGTGAGGGGCGATCTCGGCACCTCGATCAAGTCGAAGCTCCCGGTCGTCGCCGAGATCGCAGAACGCCTGCCGTTCACCATCGGGCTGGCGATCACCGCCTATCTGATCGCCATCGGCATCGGCGTGCCGGCCGGCATGATCGCGGCGATCTACCGCCATGGCTGGCCGGACCAGTTCGTGATGATTCTTGCCATTGCCGGCGCCTCGATCGCCAATTTCTGGCTGGCGCTGATGGCGATGAACACGTTTTCCGTCCAGCTCGGCTGGCTGCCACTGCTCGGCGCCAGTTCGTGGAAAAGCTTCATCCTGCCGTCGATCACGCTTGCGGTGCTGCCGACCGCCGTCATTGCCCGCATGACGCGCTCCAGCATGATCGAGGTGATGAGCCAGGACTATATCCGCACGGCCTATGCCAAGGGCGTGGCGCCCAGCAGGATCTACTGGAGCCATGCGCTGCGCAACGCGCTCCTGCCGATCATCACCATTGTCGGCCTGAATTTCGGCAGCCTGATCGGTGGCGCGGTCGTCACCGAGTCCGTGTTCAACTGGCCGGGTATCGGACGGTTCCTCGTCGATGCGGTGCGTTATCGCGATTATCCGGTTATCCAGGGCGTGACGCTGGTCGCGGTCACCGGCGTGGTGATGATGAATTTCCTTGCCGAGCTTTTGATCGCCGTCCTCAACCCGAAGATAAGGTTCGACTGATGGCGTCCGCTGACACCGATATCGCGCCGCGCCGGTCTGTCCTGGTTCGCGGGTTGCGCTGGATGGCGAACCACCGCAGCATTGCGCTCGGCGGGTTTTTGATCGGCATGATCGTGCTGGCGGCGATCTTCGCGCCGCTGATCGCGCCTGCCGACCCCTATATGCAGGACCTGCTGGCCACCATGGAGGCGCCGTCGCTGGCGCATCCGTTCGGTACCGATGACAACGGTCGCGACATCTTCGCCCGGGTCATTTTCGGAGCGCGCATCTCGTTGCTGGAAGTGGTTCTGGCCGTGGGGCTCGCCGTGCTCGTCGGCGTGCCGCTCGGCATTCTCTCCGGCATGAGCGGACGGTATGTCGACCAGGCGATCATGTGGACGATGGACATCCTGTTTGCCTTTCCGGGCATCGTGCTTGCCATCCTGATCGTCAGCGTGCTCGGCTCAAGCCTGATCAACCTTTTGATCGCGATTGCCATTTTCTCCGTGCCGGTCTACGCCCGGCTCAGCCGAAACCTGACGCTGGGCCTGAAGCGCATGGATTATGTCGAAGCCGCCGTCTCGCTCGGCATCTCGCGCCGCCGTATCATGAGCCACTACATCCTGCGCAATGCGATCGGGCCGATCATCGTGCAGTCGACGCTGACCGCCGGCACCGTCATCCTGTCGGCCGCCAGCCTCTCGTTCCTCGGCCTCGGCGCCCAGCCGCCGCTGCCGGAATGGGGGGCGATGATGAGCGACGGCCGCAACTATCTCGGCCTCAACATCTGGATGTCGCTGTTTCCGGGGCTTGCGATCATGATCACCGTGCTCGGCTTCAACATCCTCGGCGACGGTCTTCGCGACCTTCTGGATCCGCGCAAATGAGCACCGTCGCCAACCCCAATGTGACAGGCCAGCCGGCAATCGGCGGCGGCGGGCCGGCAAGGCCGGTCTTCTGCGTCGATATCGGCGGATCGTTCATGAAATTTGCGGTCTCTCCTGCGCCGGGCGTGCTGGTGGCACTCGAAAAGGTGGCGACGCCTGCCGCGAACTGGGACGATCTGGCAGCCTCGCTTTCGGCGCTGATCGCGCGCAACGCGCAGTCGGGCAATCCGGATTCGCCGCTGGCGCTGTCGATCGCCGGCCTCATCGATCCCGGAAACGGCATGGCGACTTCGGCCAATATTCCCTGCATTACCGGACGGCGGATCGGCGACGAACTGTCCGTCATTCTCGGACGGCCCGTGCTTGCCGCCAACGATGCCGATTGCCTGACGCTCGCGGAAGCCAACGAGGGTGCCGGACGCGGCCATTCGGTGGTGTTCTGCGCCATCATGGGGACCGGCATCGGCGGAGGGCTGGCGATCGACGGGCGGCTGGTGCGCGGTGCGGGCGGCGTCACCGGCGAATGGGGCCATGGCCCGATTCTCAATACGAGTGTCGAACTCGACGGCGGGACTATCCATGTTCCGCGTTTTTCCTGCGGTTGCGGTCAATCCGGCTGCGTCGACACGATCGGCGGAGCGCGCGGCATCGAGCGACTGCATCATTTCCTGCATGCCTGCGAGGAGACGAGCTACCGGATCATCGAGGACTGGCAGGCGGGCGAAGTGAAGGCGTCAAGGACCGTCGCCGTCTATCTCGAGCTGATCGCGGACCCGCTGGCGCTGTCGGTGAACGTTACCGGCGCGTCGATCGTGCCGGTCGGAGGCGGGCTCGCCTCGGTGACGCCGCTGATCGACGCGCTGGACCGGGCGGTGCGCAAGCGTATCCTCAACCGCTTCGATCACCCGCTGGTGACACCGGCGCTGCGGCAGGAGGACGGTGGGCTGGTTGGCGCCGCGGTGCTCGGGCATCAAAGCCGCGGTCATGGCCGCGAAAGCGCCGTCTATGGTCGCGAAAATGCCGTCCATGGCCGTGAGAGTGGCGTCCGCGGCCACGAGAGTGGCGGTCACCAAGGAGACTGATTCTGTCCATCCTGCTCGAAGTCTGTGTCGATAGTCCCGAAGGCCTGGCGGCCGCCATCGCCGGCGGCGCGGACCGCATCGAACTCTGCGCCGCGCTCGATGTCGGCGGGCTGACGCCGCCGCCCGGCATGATCGCGCTTGCCGCACGGGCGCCGATCCCGGCCTATGTGATCATTCGCCCGCGCGCCGGCAGCTTCGTCTACGACGCCGACAACGAGGCGGCGATGATGGCCGATATCGATGCGGTGCGTGCTGCAGGCCTTGCCGGAGTGGTGATCGGCGCGAGCCGTGCGGACATGACGCTCGACATGCCGATGCTCGGGCGGCTGATGGCGCGGGCTCAGGGGCTCGGCGTCACGCTGCATCGCGCCTTCGATCTGGTGCCGGATCCGTTCGAGGCCCTTGAACAGGCGATCGAGCTCGGCGTCGAGCGGGTGCTGACCTCCGGCCTGAAAGTCAGCGGTCCCGAGGGGATCGACATGCTGACGACGCTGGTGGAGCGGGCAGCCGGCAGGGTGTCGATCATGCCGGGCGGCGGCATCAATCTATCGACCGTCGAACGGGTGGTCCGGGAAACCGGCGTGCACGAGATCCACAGCTCCTGCCGCCGGCCGGTCGAAAGCATGGACGAGCGTGCCATCGCCTTCGGGTTCCAGGCGCCTGTTTCTCATGAGACGAGCAGCGATATCGTGCAGAAGATGCGCGGCCTGCTCGATGAGCTCGGCGCAGCGCGCGGTTGATCCTCCGTTCGACACGACTTTGCGGCAGGCCGTCGGGGGGACGACGACCTGCCGCTCAGCAGTCAGGGAGAGAACTATTGAAATCGAGGAGATATGCACTTTCAATTTCACGGACGGCCGCCGCTCGCCCGTTCATGCACTGCCATTTCACTGCCATGCGAATTGCTATTTCAGTCTCATGCGCAGAGGCTGCGCAGCGCTTCGTGCTTCTTGATCTCGATGCAACGAATGCTCCGCAGTTTGATAAGGCCGGCCGAACGGAGCTTTGCGAAAACGCGCGACACCGTTTCGATCGTCAGGCCTAAATAATCGGCTATATCAAGCCGGGTCATGGGTATGTCGAAATGTTCGAGGCCGCCCTGGCGTTCCGCCATGTCGATCAGGAAGCCGGCGATCCGTTCCACGGCCGTCTGACGGCCGATCATCATGATATGTTCGTGAGCGCGCAGCATGCCGCGCAGCGCCAGCGAAAGCAGTTCCGGCAAGGCCTGGTCATTGGCGGCGCGGTTGATGGCGCGCAGGCCCGTCGCGGCGATGGCTTCGGCGAAGAAACTATGGGTTCCGTCAGCCTCGAAGCCGAAGGTTTCTCCGGCCAGATGGAAGGCGATGACCTGTCTGCGCCCGTCCGACAGCAGGCGGTAGATCCGCACGGCACCGAATTCGACGTGATAGAAGGTTCCTGCCTTGTCGCCGGGGGCATAGATCTCAGCGCCGGCATCGAAGGTCGTTACGGTATTGGCGCGGAGGAAGCCCGCGGCCTGGGACGCGATCACGATCTGGCTCTTGGTGAGCTCCAACTTCGTGGCATGAGCGGCTGCGGTCTGCATCTTCACGTCTCCCTTGCTGTAGTCTCAAGATGACAGAAGTCAGTTCCGGGCAAAATTCGGTTGTATCACTACGGGTATTTACGTAGGGGGCGGTTGGAGTCTGCGGGAGAGCTGTCTGCGAAGTGGCTCAGGCGGCCACTGCAAGGCTTCTGACGAGGCCCAGAAGATCGGCGCCGTTGAACGGCTTGGCGAGGCTGAGGATCGGGCCGAGTTCGTCTTCGATGGACGGAGACATGCCGTCGGTCAGCAGGATCACGGCCTGGCCCGATTGGCGCAGATGCTTGCGGGCATTGGTACAGGAGCGCAGCACCTGGTCGTCGACGATCATACACAGCGTCTGGCCGACGACGACATTGCCGTTGCACCAGGAATCATAGGCTTCGACGCGGTAACCTTCCACCTCGAGAGCAAATGTCAGCGATTGCCTGAGACCGTGGTCGGGCGCGATGACGACTATGTTTCTCGATTGTGATAACACCAAACTTCTCGCGCAGGTGGGGCAGCTGCTGGGCCGCTCAAATCAGACATCTAGTTCCTGCACGGGGGGCTGCGCTTTGCGATAGATCAAGAAATCCTCAATTAATTCTCGAGGTATTCAATTGGGGCCGAAACCGGCGGCTATTGCCATGCGAACGAGCTGCGGCAGGCTTTTCGCCTTCATCTTGGCCATGACGTTGGCGCGGTGCACCTCGACGGTGCGGGGGCTTATGTCGAGATCGTAGGCAATCGATTTGTTCGGCAGCCCGGCAACCACGGCCGCCAGCACCTGCCTCTCCCGCTCGCTCAGGCTCTCCAGCCGTGTCTGAACCTCGGCCAGGTCGTCGGTGTCGATCATCTTGTCCGACAGCAGCTCGGCCGCCCGCTGGATAGCTTCGATGATGACCGTGTCGCCGAAGGGTTTTTCGATGAAGTCGACAGCGCCTGCCTTCATCGCCTCGACGGCCATCGGCACGTCGCCATGGCCGGTGATGACGATGGAAGGGATGCCGGCGCGGCTGTTCGTCAACTTGCGGATCAGCTCGACGCCGGTCATGTCCGGCATTCTGAGGTCGGTGACCAGAACGCCGTTGCGGACGCTCGGGGCGAACTGCAGGAAGGACGAGGCGGTTTCGTGCATGCGCACGGCAAAACCGTTCATGGTCAGCATGAAGGCGAGGGACTTTCTGACGGGCTCCTCGTCGTCGACGATATGGATCGTATAGTCACCCGTCTGCATGCTCGAGCTCCTCCTTGTCGATCGGGAGTGTGAAACGGAACGTCGCGCCGCCGGCCGCATTGCGCGTCACGGTCATCTCGCCGCCATGGGCCTCGACGATGCGCTTGGAGATCGAGAGGCCTATTCCCATACCGCCGGCCTTGGTGGTGATGAACGGTTTGAAAAGCTGTTCGGCGATCTCTCCGGGAATGCCGGGACCGGTGTCCTGGACGATCACCTCGATCATGTCCTGGTCTTCCTGGCGGGTGCGGATGACCAGTTCCCGGCGGGGACAGTCGCGCATCGCCTCGATGGCGTTGCGCATCAGGTTGGTCAGCACCTGCTGGACCTGGATACGGTCGACGATGACCATTTCGGCCCCCTGCGCGAATTCGAAAACCGTACGGACCCCTTTTTCGCGCGAACCGACCAGCGCCAGGGCGCCGGCTTCCTCGACAAGGCGGCGGATGTTTTCCGGCGCCTTTTCCGTTTCGCCCTTGGTCACGAATTCCCGCAGATGCTTGATGATCTGTCCTGCCCGGAGCGACTGGTTCGCCGTTTCTTCCAGCGCTTCGCGCATGCGCACCGCCACGGTTTCGTCGAGGTCGCGCAGAAGCCGTGCGCAGCCGTGTACGTAATTGGCGATCGCCGAGAGCGGCTGGTTCAATTCGTGGGCGAGGGTGGATGCCATTTCGCCCATTTCATTGAGGCGGGCAAGGCGTGCGAGTTCTCCCTGAATCTCCTGAAGGCGTGCGGCCGATTCTTCGCGTTCGGTCAGGTCGCGCACGAACCCGGTGAAGAAGGTTTCGCCGCCGCTGTGGGTCTCGCCGACCGCGAGCTTCATCGGGAAGGTCGAGCCGTCCTTGCGGCGGCCGACGACCACGCGGTCCATGCCGATGATCCGTTTTTCGCCGGTCCTCAAATACCTTTCAAGATAACCGTCATGCTCGCGATGATAGGGTTCCGGCATCAGCATGCGCAGGTTCTGGCCAATCGCCTCCTCTTCGCTGTAGCCGAACTGGCGGATCGCCGCGGCGTTGAAGGAGACGATCGTGCCGTCCCTCGTGCTGACGATGCTGGCATCGAGGACCGTGTCGAGGACGGAGCGAAGATGCGCCTCGCGGGAATCGGCCTTGGTCTGGGCTTTTCCGATCGCCTTGCGGGCCGTATGCAGGATTTCGCCGACCAGCGCGATGACCACGCCGACGATGGCGATGACGGCCATTTCCGAAAAATTGGCGCCCCGCGGCGTCAATTCCTTGATGATGTAGGCGGCCAGAACCGAAAGGGCCACCGCAAACAGCGAGGCGCGCATGCCGCCGATAAGGGCAGCAACAAGGATCGGCGGAATGAAGAACGTGAAGGGGGCCTTGTCGTCGAGCAGGCCGTGTAGCGAGAAACGCAGCACGAAGGCGATCAGCACGCCGGCGGTCGCAATAAAATAGACTTCCCCGGCCGAAAACCGGCGGCTCAAGAAAGACTGAATATAGTCATCCTTCTTCTCGGCGATGGTCTTGGGCGCCATGTTGCTTTACCCGCGATCGATCGTTTGCAGGAAGAACTCCATCCCTTTGTCCATGTGAAACCCGACAGCCTGTCCCTGAACCGGTTCTAGCATGAGGGCGGATGCGACGTCCAATGGCGGGAACCGTCGCCATCCAAAAAAACAGATGATCCTCAAAGTTTTCGCGGGTCAGCGACGGAGGCGCCGTCCTGCGTCCGCCGCAAGACTGAAACGGCGCCCGAGACGCCGCTTCCTGCCTGCGGAGTGACCTGCGGGGGCGGCCGTTCACTGTTGCGGGATATTGGCGACCTTGACGTAATCTGCCCAGGCCGCGACTTCCTTCTTCAGGTAGTCCTGGCCTTCTTCCGGCGTCGAAACGAACACGTCGCCGCCCTGGTCAGTCACGAACTTCTTCACGTCTTCCTGAGCGAGGACTTGTCTGGTCCAGCCGTTGATCTTGTTGACGATATCCTTCGGCGTCGCCGAGGGGACCATCATCGCGAACCAGCCGACCTGGTCCATCGGATAACCGGCCTCGGTCATGGTCGGGACGTCGGGGGCACCCGGAATACGCTTGGCGGAGCTGACCGCCAGCAGGCGATAACGGCCTTCGCGAAGCTGCGACAGCGAGAAGACCGGATCCTGGGCGGCAAAGGCCATGGCGCCGCTCATGATGTCGTTCATCGAATCCGCGCTGCTCTTGTAGGCGACCTCGACCGTTTCGAGGCCGGCTTCCTGCTTGTAGATGGCGGCAAGCACTTTGCCCGACGTGTTGTTGATGGCGTAGCTGGCGTTCGAGCCTTGCTTCTTCAGGTATTCGGTCAGTTCCTTCATGGTCTTGATCGGGCTCGACACCGGAACCGCGATCATGTGCGGCTGCTTGTTGACGGTGGCCGCGACCTGCAGATCCTTCACCACGTCGAAGGGCGGCGTCTTGAACATATGCATGTTGCCGGCAACCGCGCTGCCGGTGTGGAAGAAGATCGTATAACCGTCCGGCTTGGAGCGCGTGACGTACTGGCCGGCAATGTTGCCGCCGGCGCCGGGCTTGTTTTCGACGATGACGGTGGCGCCCGAAACCTTGGCGATCTTCTCGGCGAAATAACGGACGATGACGTCGGCGCCGCTGCCTGCGGGAAACGCGCAGATCATGCTGATGGTCTGGTTCGGATAATTCGCCTGGGCCGCAGCGGGCGAAAGACCAAGCGCGGTCGCCGCAACGGCGACCGATGCGGCAAGCACAAAACGACGAGTGGTGGTCTGCATAAATTTCCTCCCATGGATGACCTGGTCTTGCAGTCGACGCTGGTCGGCCGCACCTCCCCGATACGACCTGATACAACATTGTATAATTATATTTGATTTAATCAACTGTTCTGGATAGAAATCAGCTCACGCAGAAACGCGTTTTCGGGAGAGGACAGAATGACCGTCAATACGCCAACCCAATCCGCCGCCGCGCTCGATCTCGACCGTTTCCGGTTGAAGAATTTCGTCGAAGGCCTCAGTGCCGACGAGCTGGAGATCCGCGACGAGAAGGTCGATCTGGCCGATGTCGCGGCGATCCTGCAGAACAATCCGAAGGCGGTCTGGTTCAAAAATGCCGGCCCGGAAGGCCAGGAGCTGATCGGCAACGTGGTCGGCAGCCGTTCCCGTCTCGCCAAGGCTTTTGGCGTGCCCGCAGGCGAAGTGGCGCTCGAGATGCGCCGCCGCCTGTCGCTGAAGCCGGAACTGGTCAAGCTTTCCAGGGACGAAGCCCCCGTGCAGCAGGTGGTGCTGGCCGGTCCGGACGCCGATCTCCTCAAGCTGCCGGTGCACGTGCAGCACGCGCTCGACGGCGCGCCCTACATTTCCGCGACGATCGACTATACGATCGACCCGAAGGACGGACGCTACAATTGCGGCATGCGCCGGCTGATGCTGCGCGGCCCGCAGGAAGCGGGTGTCGACCTGATCGCGCCGAGCGACCTGCGCGTCATGTACATGGCCGCTTCCGGGCGTGGCGAGCGGCTGAACGTCGCCTACGTGGTCGGCTGCCATCCGATCGACATGGTCTCGGCGACGATGAAGGAGCCGGTCGACGAGCTGGAGCTGATTTCCTCCCTGCGCGCCGCGCCGCTGCCGGTCGTCAAGTGCGTCACCAGCGACATCATGGTTCCGGCGGACGCGGAAATGGTCATCGAGGGCTATTTCGACGAACGTGGTTATGTCGAGAAGGAAGGACCTTACGGCGAATATCTCGGCTATTACGGCGTCGTGAAGACCAACCCGGTCTTCCATGTCACCGCGATCACCCACCGCAAGGATGCACTGTTCCAGACAGCCACGATTTCCGGCAACCGCATGGACTACACCGATACGTCCAATCTGGAAGCGCTGCGCATGGAGATGAACGTCTGGAAGACGCTCGGCGACGTGGTGCGCCAGCCGGTCGCCGTTTTTGCGCCGGTTGCCGCCGGCGGGTCGATGAGCATGCGCTTCTCCATCCGCCAGACCTATCCGGGCGAGGCGCGGTCGGCGCTTTACGCCGTTCTCGGGGCGGTCGGCGTCAAGAACGTCTTTGTCGTCGACCCGGACATCGACATCTTCGACGACAGCCAGATGGAATGGGCGTTCGGCACCCGCTTCCAGGCGGACCGGGATCTGGTGATCGCCACGGGCGTGCGCCTTTCGCCGCTCGATCCGTCGCTGCACGGCGCCCGCTCGGGCGCCAAGGCCGGTTACGACCTGACCTGGCCGATGCAGCACGCCCAGAACTGGGAACTCGTCACGCCGCAGGCTCCGACCTATCCGGGCAAGCGCTTTCCCTCGCTCGAGGCTGCACTGAAGGACGGTGCCAAGCACTTCGAGGAACTGATGGCAGCCGTCGGCAGCCGCGACGGCCGCGACGTCGTTCGCGAACTCGACACCTTCCGTTCCAGGGGCCTCGAACGCGACGAGCGCGGCCGTTACTATCTTACGGAATGAAACCTGCCCCGTTTCGGCACGTTGTACCTTGTCGCTACAGCCTTCCGGATGTCGAATCCGGAAGGTTTTTCATTTTGAATCGAAAAAAAGCCGTTCAGGACTGTCTAACGAATATGCCCCCCGGCAAATACCATTCATTTCTTGGGGTCGCGTCGTTATGCTTTCTCTAATTGATGGATTTCTATGGTGTGGTTCCGCCGCCGGTTCCTGGAGCAGAGATGTCTTACGCCGATAGCATCGATAGTGCAGAGCGCAGACGGCTCGGCGCGTTGCAGGACTACCGCATCGCGGGCTCTGGGCCTGAAAACCGTTTCGACCGCATCTGCCGTTTTGCTTCGGAGCTGTTTTCCACGCGCATGGCATTCGTCACGCTGATCGAAGAGGATCGGCAGTGGTTCAAGGCCTGTTCGGGCTTCGATATTCAAGAGACACGCCGGTCGGAATCCTTTTGCGACCACACGATCCGCACGGACGAGGTTCTCGTGGTGTCCGACGCCCGGCTCGACCCACGGTTCTCCAGTCTGCCGATTGTCACCGGCGATCCGTTCATCCGGTTTTATGCCGGTGCGCCGCTGATCTCGCCGGAGGGGTTTCGGCTCGGGGCGCTCTGCATCGCCGACACGTACGTGCGCGAAAACTTCTCCGAGCGGGAAAGGCGCACGCTTGCGGGTCTTGCCGCCATGGTCATGGAGCACATGGAATTGCGCCGCGAGGGCATACCCCAGGCGACGGCTGCCAACTTTGCGAATGCCACCGAACTTTCGCTGATTACCGTCGATCCGACGGGTCGGGTCGAGTTCGTCAACCAGGCGGCGCTCGACATGTTCGGCTTCAACCGTGAGGAAATGGTCGGCAGCTCGCTCGACCTGATCGTGCCGGAGCGTTTCCGGGCCGCACACAATGCGGGGCTCGCGCGCGTGGCCGCGGGCGGCAGCTCCAAGCTCAAGGGCAAGACCGTCGAGATTTCGGCCTGCCGCAAGGACGGCACCGAATTCCCGGTCGAGATGGCCCTGTCGATCTGGCGCGACCAGCGCGGCGTCGGCGTGGGCGCCATCATCAAGGACATATCGGAACGCCGCGACCGCGACGTCCGGCTGTTGCGGCTGGCGAGCCAGGACACTCTGACGGGCCTGTGCAATCGACACCGTTTCGAAGACCTTCTGCGTGAGGAGCTCAGCCGCAGCCGGCCGCTGGCCGTCCTGCTCTTCGACCTCGACGGCTTCAAGGACGTCAACGACCGCCTGGGCCACGGTGTCGGCGATTCGCTGCTGCAGGCGATCGGCGTCAGGTTGCCGGCGGTTCTCGACCGCAATGTCACCGTCGCCCGTTTCGGCGGCGACGAGTTTGCGATCCTCATTCCCGGCACCGGCGACCCGCTCGTCGCGCAGGATACCGCGAACGCCGTCATCGAGGCCTTCAAAGTGCCGTTCGAAGTTGCCGGCCACACGTTCCGCATCGGCGCGAGCGTCGGTTTTTCGCTTGCTCCCAACCACGGTGCGGATGCCGAGGAGCTGATCGCCAGCGCCGATTTCGCGCTCTATCGGGCCAAGCAGGCCGGCGGCCGCGTGGTGCGCATGTTCGAACTGTCGATGCGCAACGAGACCGTGGCCCGGCGGACGCTGCGGGACGAATTGCTGAGGGCGCTGCATCGGCGCGAGCTCGTCCTGCATTATCAGCCGCAGGTCACGCTCGACACCGGCGAGGTGTTCGGCGTCGAGGCGCTGATCCGCTGGCAACATCCGGAGCGCGGCCTCCTGTCGCCAGCCGCCTTTCTTCCGGCCCTGGAGCAGAGTTCGCTCGCACTTGACGTGGGCTTCTGGGTGCTGGATGAGGCGGGCCGGCAGATGGCTGCCTGGAATGCGGCCGGCTATCCGCCGATCAAGATGGGCGTCAACCTGTTTCCCGCCCAGGTCCGCGGCGGCGATCTGCATCGGGGCGTCTCCGAGCTGATCGCGCGTTACCGGCTGGACCCGAGTTTCCTCGAGATCGAAATCACCGAGACGGTCACCCTCAACGACGACGACCAGTCGCTCGAATCGATCCAGGCGCTGCGCGAACTCGGCGTCGGCATCGCCTTCGACGATTTCGGCACCGGCTACGCGTCGCTTGGTTCGTTGCAGCGCTATCCGCTGACGACGCTGAAGATCGACATGGGCTTCGTTCGCCACCTGCTGACCAAGCCGCGCGATGCCGCCATCACCCGGGCGCTGATCATGCTCAGCAAGGAACTCGGGCTGAAAACGATCGCGGAAGGCATCGAGACCGCGGAACAGGAGGAGGCGCTTCGCAGGATGGGCTGCGAGGCGGGGCAGGGATATCGCTACGGCAAGGCGATGCCGGCCGACGAGGTCGCCCGGCTCTTCGAGCCGATGGAAATGCGGCGGATCCGGATCAAGTAGTTCCGGGCGGCCCCCGCGCCGGCCAATGCCGAAACCGGCCTCGAAATTGCGGGGCCGGACATGCTTTGACGGCAGCAACAATCCCGTGTGACATTTCCCGAACCGTCTTGATTTCAATTGTCAATAATCGCGGAAACTCTATAACCTGACGGTGCATTGGCATCAGGGACGGCGCATGTTCAGACTGACGGAGCTTTCCGCAATCGATCTGAATCAGTTGTTCAATCTCTCGCCCAATCCCTATGTCATCCTCGACCGGGAATTGCGGCTTGTCGGGATGAACGACGCTTATCTGGGGGTGACGGGGCGCAGCCGCGAGGAGCTTGTCGGCCGCGCCATGTTCGACGCGTTTCCGAGCGAACCGAATTCTCATCCAGGCCGGCTGCTGCGCCAATCCTTCGCCAAGGTGCTTTCCACCGGGCAGGTGGATCACCTGCCGCTGATCCCCTATCCGATCCCGGGTCCCGATGGAGAGCTGGAGGAACGTTACTGGAGCGCCACCCACACGCCGATCAAGGACGAGGCCGGTCGGCTGACTTTCATCCTGCAGCACACGGTGGACGTGACCGAACTCCATCTTCTGCGCAGCCGCTCCGCAGGCGACCTGAAGGTCCATACCGACCTGATGCGCCGGGCCGATGCGGTCCAGGGCCAGAACGTCGCGCTGGGCGAAGAGCGGGAATATCTGCGCATGCTGTTCGAGCAGGCGCCTGGTTTCATGGCGGTGCTGCGCGGTCCGGACCATGTTTTCTCGATCGTCAACCGGTCCTATCGGGCGATCGTCGGCCGCGAGGACCTGATCGGCAAGACGGTGCGCGAGGCGCTGCCGGATCTCGACGGCCAAGGGTTTTACGAACTGCTCGACGAGGTTTACCGGACCGGCACGCCCTATAGCGCCTACGGCGCGCGCGTCATCCTCCAGCCGTCGGACAGCGTTCAGCCGGAAGAGCGCTTTCTCGATTTCGTCTATCAGCCGATCCGTGATCAGGACGGCTTGGTGACCGGCATTTTCGTCCAGGGACAGGACGTCACGGAGCTTCGCCGCGCACAGGAGGCGGCTCGCGAAAACGAGGACCGTTTCCGCACGCTCGCCCAGTCGTTGCCGACGCATGTGTGGACGGCGTCGCCGGATGGCCGGATGCAGTGGTGCAACGACCAGATCTTCACCTATAGCGGCCTGGAGTCCTTCTATTTCGACAGTGAGCGGCGCTCCGAGATGCTGCATCCGGACGATTCCCCCCGGATTGCCGCCGCCTGGGGCGAGGCCTTGCGCACCGGAGACCGTCTGGAGACGGAAATCCGGCTTCGCCGCCACGACGGCGTCTATCGCTGGTTCATCAGCCGTGCGGTGCCGATCAAGAATGCCGAGGGCGAGATCACCCTCTGGGTCGCCACCAATACCGATATCGACGAGCAGAAGAAGACCGAATCGGAGCTTTCCAACCTCGCCGAAACCCTCGGCCACCGCGTCGAGGAAAGAACGATCGAGCTCGAGCGGACGCAGGAAGTGCTTCGCCAGAGCCAGAAGATGGAGGCGATCGGCAATCTCGCCGGCGGCATCGCCCACGACTTCAACAATCTCCTGCAGGTGATCACCGGCAATCTCCAGCTTCTCGGCCGGGAATTCGCCGGCAATGAGACCGCTGAAAAGCGGCTCAACAGCGCACTTGCGGGCGCCTCGCGCGGCGCGCGGCTCGCCTCGCAGCTGCTCGCCTTCGGCCGCCGTCAGCCGCTTTCGCCGAAGGTGGTCAATCTGAGCCGCCTGATCCGCGAGATGGATCATCTCCTCAGGCGCAGCCTCGGCGAGGCGATCGAGATCGACACGATCGTCGGCGGCGGGCTGTGGAACACGCTGGTCGACCCGACCAATGTCGAGAACGCGCTTCTCAACCTGGCGATCAACGCGCGAGACGCCATGAACGGGCAGGGCAAGCTGACGATCGAGCTCGGCAATGCCTATCTCGACGACGCCTATGCGCGCCACACGTTCGATGTGGAGGCCGGGCAATATGTGATGCTCGCCGTTTCCGACACGGGTGCGGGCATGACGGCCGATATCCTCGACAAGGTCTTCGATCCGTTCTTCACCACCAAGCCGGAAGGCAAGGGGACGGGGCTTGGGCTGTCGATGGTCTACGGTTTCGTGAAGCAGTCCGGCGGCCATATCCGCATCTACAGCGAGCCGGGCAGCGGCACGACGGTGCGGATCTATCTTCCGCGATCGATGGAAGACGAAGACGTGGTCGCCGAGAATGGCAGCGGCGCTGCCTCGGGCGGTCACGAGACGATCCTCGTCGTCGAGGACGACGAGGCGGTTCGGGAGATCACGGTCAGCCTGCTTGCCGAACTCGGCTACCGGGTCCTGCGGGCGAGGGACGCCGATAGCGGGCTTGCGATCGTCGAAAGCGGCGTGCCGATCGACTGTCTGTTCACGGATGTGGTGATGCCGGGGCGGCTGAAAAGCCGCGATCTCGCCAAGCGGGCCAAGGAGCGGCTGCCGCATCTCGGCGTGCTGTTCACCTCGGGTTATACCGAAAATTCGATCGTCCATGGCGGGCGGCTCGATCCGGGCGTCAACCTCTTGAGCAAGCCCTATACGCGCGAGGCGCTTGCCCGGAAGATCCGTCAGGTGATCGACCAGAACCGGCAGGCTCAGCCAAAGCCTCTGCCGGAAAGTCCTCCCGAGATACATTCGGCGAAGCCCGCTGCCGAAACGCGGCCGGCGCCGGAACTGCCGATCGCCGTCCTGCTGGTGGAGGACGAAGCGCTGATCCGCATCTCGACGGCGGATTTCCTGCAGGATTCCGGCATGACCGTGATCGAGGCCGGGACGGCGAACGAGGCGCTTGCGGAGGTCGGCGGCCAGGCGATCGACATCCTTGTCACTGACGTGCATCTGCCGGAAATGAGCGGATTGCAACTTGCGTTGAAACTGCGGGAAACGCTGCCGCGTCTGCCGGTGATCTTCGCGACCGGCGACCGCAACGTGCCGGGATCCGAGGGGCTCGGCGACACGGCGCTGATCACCAAGCCTTACGACTACGAACTGCTGACGACCCGCATCCGGTCGATGGTGACGCCGCGCCGGGGCGACTGAGGCGCATTTGTCTTCGCCTCCGGGACGCTATTCATCCTTCATGCCGGCCGCCACTTCGGTCTTGCGCAGCAGCCAGAGGATGAGGAGGCCGGCGCCGGTCGCCGCCACCGCCACGATCCACATGCCGAGGCCGACGCAGAGCCCGATCGCGCCGGACAGCCACATGCTGGCGCCCGTCGTCAGGCCTTTCACATCACCACGCATCTGGAAGACGACGCCTGCGGCGAGAAATGCGATGCCGGCGGTGACCGCCTCGATGAGGCGGATCGGATCGAACTGGACCGTATCGGGCTGATTTCCGAATTCATGCATGACCTGCAGCCCGACCAGCGTGAAAACGGCAGCCGCAAGCCCGATCAGCATGTTGGTGCGCAGGCCGGCGGAATTGTTGCTGAGCTCGCGTTCGAGGCCGATCAGGCCGCAGAGAAGTGCGGCGCCGATCAGTCTCACCAGAAGCACTTCGAGCGCTACGGGCGCCTCGTGCGAAAACTCCTTGGCAAGCGTGTCGAGCATGGCGCGATGTTCCGATATGACGGTGTCGTCATGTCGGAAACCGGCAAAGGTCGGGATGGTTCCGTCACCGTCAGGTGACGTTGCCCGCACGCCTCAGATACGTCCCTCGGCCTCGGCGATCACTCTCGTCAGGCTGCCGTTTGCCGGGAAGAGGGGAATGAGGCAGGCCTGCAGGGCGTGATAGATATCGCCCTTGCCGGGGAAGAGGGTGTGTGCAGGTACCAAGTCCTCGGTCAGCTCCTCGTGCCAGCCGCCGTTCCTGTGATCGATGAAGCGGTTGGCGATCGTGCCCCAGATGCGCCGGTAGCTGTCCTCGTAGAAGCCGTCGGCCGGCAGGTGCTCGTTGAGGAAATGCGCGGCGCCGGCTGCCTCGCACATCGGCCACCAGAGCTTGTTGGTCTTGGCCGGCTTGTCGGCCCAGTCGAGCGTATAAAAGAAACCGCCCTTCTCCTTGTCCCAGCCCAGTGACATGGACTGGACGAAAAGCGATTTCGCCGCATCCGGCATCCAGGCGTGCTTCTTGCCCCCGAGCGTCCAGAGCTGCAGCAGGAGCCGCGACCATTCGAGCCAATGGCCGGGCGTCGTGCCGGCCGGCCGGAACATTTCGTCGGGATGGTAATAATCCTTGTCGATCGTCCAGTCGGGATCGAAATGTTCGGCGACCCTGAACCCGACGCTGCCGGCGGAACGACGGATGACGAGGTCGGCAATGCTTTCCGCCTTGTCGAGATAGGCCGTTTCGCCGGTCGCCTCGAAGGCGGCCATCAGCGCTTCGGTCAGGTGCATGTTGGAGTTCTGGCCGCGATAGCTGCCGCCATCGATCGGCGACCAGTCGCGATTGAATTCTTCCGCGATCGCGCCGTGGCGCGGTTCCCAGAATCGGGTTTCGAGAATTTCGCCGATATCGGCCAGCATCTTGTCGGCGAGCGGGTGGCCGGCGACCTTTGCCGAAGACGCGGCGAGCAGCACGAAGGCGTGGCCATAACCCTGCTTGTTGGAATCGACCGCGCCGTCATCGTTGACCTGCCAGAAATAGCCGCCATATTCGGTATCGCGATGGCTCTCCCAGAGCGTGCGCATGCCGTGGTCGATGATGTCGCCCGATCCCGGCCGGCCGAGCAGGTAGCCGATCGAGAAGCAATGCACCATGCGCGCCGAGGCGTGGATGCCGCGGGTCGGATTGGCGCCGCCAAGGGCCGAGCCCTGGTCGTCGAGATCGAAGAAACCGCCCTTGGGGTTGATGGCCCGGTACTGAAAGAAATCAAAGAGCCCGTCCGCCTGATCGAGGAGCCAGCGACGATGATAGGGAAGGCTCGCCCAGTTGGTTTCTTTCTGACGGGTGTCGCTCATGAAAACCTCGGAATCGGAGTTGGGCGGATGTCGCTCAAGAACGCCTATAGCGCCCCGCAGGTTGCCTGTCATCGCCCTTGTCGGATCGATTATTCCGGGCATGCCGACACGAAGCGTTTGAATCGTTATATATTGACATAAAGATATCTTTATGCGGTTATTGAGCGAAATCGGAACGATGAAGGGATGTGCCATGTTCGACGAACTCTTTGGCCCCGAGGCTGCGGCGCGTGATGGCGCCGAGATATTGGCGGCGCTCAAGGCGGCTGCGCGCGAGCGTATCCTGGTCATCGACGGGGCCATGGGTACGGAAATCCAGGGGCTCGGTTTCGACGAGGGACATTTCCGCGGCGAGCGGTTTGCCGGCTGCGCCTGCCATCAGCAGGGCAATAACGATCTGCTGATTCTGTCCCAGCCGCAGGCGGTCGAGGACATCCATTACCGTTACGCCAAGGCCGGCGCCGACATCATCGAGACCAATACGTTCTCGTCGACCCGTATCGCCCAGGCCGACTACCAGATGGAGAATGCCGTCTACGACCTGAATCGCGACGGCGCCCGGCTGGCGCGGCGCGCGGTGCTGAGGGCTCAGAAGGAGGATGGCCGCCGCCGGTTCGTCGCCGGCGCCATCGGCCCGACCAACCGCACCGCCTCGATCTCGCCCGATGTCAACAATCCCGGTTACCGAGCGGTGACATTCGATGACCTGCGCATCGCCTACGGCGAACAGCTCGACGGCCTGATCGACGGCGGCGCCGACATCATCCTGATCGAGACGATCTTCGATACGCTGAATGCCAAGGCGGCGATCTTCGCCTGTGCCGAGCGCTTCGAGGCGAAGGGCATCCGCCTGCCGGTAATGATTTCCGGTACGATCACCGACCTTTCCGGCCGCACCCTGTCCGGCCAGACGCCGTCGGCCTTCTGGTCTTCCATCCGGCATTCGAAGCCCTTCACCGTCGGTCTCAACTGCGCGCTCGGCGCCGACGCGATGCGGCCGCACCTGCAGGAGCTTTCGGGCGTCGCCGATACGTTCATCTCCGCCTATCCGAATGCCGGCCTGCCGAATTCCTTCGGCGGTTATGACGAATCGCCGGACGACATGGCCCGCCAGATCCGCGGTTTCGCCGAGGAAGGGCTGGTCAACGTGGTCGGCGGCTGCTGCGGATCGACGCCGGACCATATCCGCGCGATTGCCGAGGCGGTCGCGCCATTCAAGCCGCGCGAAGTGCCGGAACACCGGCCGTTCATGTCGCTTTCGGGCCTCGAACCTTTCGAGTTCACCAAGGACGTGCCGTTCGTCAATGTCGGCGAACGCACCAACGTCACCGGCTCGGCGAAATTCCGCAAGCTGATCACCGCGGGTGACTTTACCGCCGCGCTGGCGATTGCCCGCGACCAGGTGGAAAACGGCGCTTCCGTCATCGACATCAACATGGACGAAGGCCTGATCGACTCGCAGCGGGCGATGGTCGAGTTCGTCAACCTGATCGCCGCCGAGCCGGATATCGCCCGGGTGCCGATCATGCTCGACTCGTCGAAGTTCGAGATCATGGAAGCCGGCCTGAAATGCGTCCAAGGCAAGGCGGTCGTCAATTCGATCTCGATGAAGGAGGGCGAGGAGAAATTCATCGCCCAGGCCAAGCTCTTGCGGAAATACGGAGCTGCCGTCGTGGTCATGGCCTTCGACGAACAAGGCCAGGCCGATACCTACGAGCGCAAGGTGGCCATCTGCGAACGCGCCTACAAGCTTTTGACCGAAGAAGCGGATTTCCCGCCGGAAGACATCATCTTCGACCCGAACATCTTTGCGGTGGCGACGGGTATCGAGGAGCATAACAGCTACGGTCTCGCCTTCATCCAGGCGACCAGGACGATCCGCGAGCGCATGCCGCTCGTGCATGTCTCGGGCGGTGTTTCGAACCTGTCCTTCTCGTTCCGCGGCAACGAGCCGGTGCGCGAGGCGATGCATGCGGTGTTCCTCTACCACGCCATCCAGGCGGGCATGGACATGGGCATCGTCAATGCCGGGCAGCTCGCGATCTACGAGAACATCGATCCGGAACTGCGCGAGGCCTGCGAAGACGTCGTGCTCAATCGCCGCGACGACGCGACCGAGCGTATGCTCGAAATCGCCGAACGCTATCGCGGCGCCGGATCGAAGGAAGCCAAGGAAAAGGATCTCGCCTGGCGCGAATGGCCGGTGGAGAAGCGGCTTTCGCACGCGCTTGTCAATGGCATTACCGAGTTCATCGAGGCGGACACTGAAGAGGCTCGCCAGAATGCCGAAAGGCCCCTGCATGTGATCGAAGGCCCGCTGATGGCCGGCATGAACGTGGTTGGCGACCTGTTCGGCTCCGGAAAGATGTTCCTGCCGCAGGTGGTGAAATCCGCCCGCGTGATGAAACAGGCCGTGGCCGTGCTGCTTCCCTACATGGAGGAAGAAAAGCGCTTGAATGGCGGCGACGAGAAGAAGTCGGCCGGCAAGGTGCTGATGGCGACCGTCAAGGGCGACGTCCACGATATCGGCAAGAACATCGTCGGCGTCGTGCTCGCCTGCAACAGCTACGAGATCATCGATCTCGGGGTGATGGTGCCGTCGACCAAGATCCTCGAAACGGCGATTGCGGAAAAGGTCGATATCATCGGGCTTTCCGGCCTGATCACCCCGTCGCTCGACGAGATGGTGCATGTGGCGTCGGAAATGGAGCGGCAGGGTTTCGACATTCCGCTTCTGATCGGCGGCGCGACGACCAGCCGTGTTCATACCGCCGTGAAGATCCATCCGCGCTACGATCGCGGTCAGGCGATCTACGTGACCGACGCCAGCCGTGCCGTCGGTATCGTCTCCTCGCTTCTCTCCGAAGAGGCGAAGCCGAGCTATATCAGCACGGTGCAGGCCGAATATGCCAAGGTGGCTGCCGCGCATGCCCGTTCGGAAGCGGAAAAGACGCGCCTGCCGATCGCCCGTGCCCGCGACAATGCCGAGAAGGTCGACTGGTCGTCCTACCGGCCGACCAAGCCGCAGTTCACTGGCACCAAAGTGTTCGAGACCTACGATCTGGCGGAACTGGCGAAATATATCGACTGGACGCCGTTCTTCCAGACCTGGGAACTGAAGGGCCGTTTCCCGGCGATCCTCGAAGACGAAAAGCAGGGCGAGGCGGCGCGCCAGCTCTATGCCGATGCGCAGGCGATGCTTGACAAGATCATCGCGGAAAAATGGTTCCGGCCGCGGGCGGTGATCGGCTTCTGGCCGGCCAATGCCGTCGGCGACGATATCCGCGTCTATACGGATGAAACCCGCGCCGAAGAACTGGCGACCTTCTTCACGCTGCGTCAGCAGCTTTCGAAGCGGGACGGCCGGCCGAACGTGGCGCTGTCGGATTTCGTCGCACCGGTTGCGACCGGCCTCGAGGATTATGTCGGCGGCTTTGTCGTCACGGCAGGCATCGAGGAAGTGGCGATTGCCGAACGGTTCGAGCGGGCCAACGACGACTATTCGTCGATCCTCGTCAAGGCGCTGGCCGACCGTTTTGCCGAAGCCTTCGCCGAATGCATGCACGAGCGGGTCCGCAAGGAATTCTGGGGTTATGCGCCCGACGAGAATTTCTCTTCCGAGGAACTGATCACCGAAGCCTATGGCGGCATCCGGCCGGCGCCCGGTTATCCGGCACAGCCGGACCATACGGAAAAGGCGACGCTGTTCCGGTTGCTCGACGCGGAAGAGGCGACGGGCGTCGTTCTGACGGAAAGCTACGCGATGTGGCCCGGCTCCTCTGTCTCGGGCCTCTATATCGGCAATCCGGCCTCCTATTACTTCGGCGTGGCCAAGGTCGAGCGCGACCAGGTCGAGGATTATGCCAAGCGCAAGGGCATGTCGGTCGAGGAGGTCGAGCGCTGGCTCGGCCCGGTCCTCAACTACGTTCCGTCGTCCGGCCAGGATGCGGTGGACGACGCGGCATAAACCGGGCACAACCGGCTGCGACAATCAAAAAGGGGCGCCAAGTGCGCCCCTTTTTGCCGAGCCACGGATGATGGTGCGGTATGTCCTGCTTGCGGACGGATCAGTCCCTGACGATCAGGAAATCGTGGGCGTTGAAGCGCAGGGTCAAGGTCTCGCCCGGCTGCGGCAGGACGGCGTCCGGCGAGTTGAACATGTCGAAGGAAATCTGGTTGCCGCCGACATCGAGCTTGGTGCGGATGACCGATCCCAGAAAATGTGACGAGATCACCTGGCCGGTCAGCGAGGTATCGCCCTTGGCGCTTTCGGACAGCGAGCCGGCCTCCGGGCGAAGGGCGATGGACAGCTTGTCGCCGCCTTTCAGCGCGCCGATCGATTCCCTCAGCCGGATCGTGTTCTCGCCCACCTGGACGGTGTTGGCGGCGGGATCGATCACCGTCGCCTCGATGATGTTGAGCGTGCCGACGAAGGAGGCGACGAAACGGGTGGTCGGGCGGTTGTAGATTTCCGACGGCGTGCCGATCTGGTCGGCGCGCCCGGCATTCATGACGACGATCCGGTCCGAGATCGACAGCGCCTCTTCCTGGTCATGGGTGACGAAAACGGTGGTGATGCCGAGCTGGCGCTGGATCTGGCGGATTTCCTCGCGCAGCGAAACGCGGATTTTTGCGTCGAGCGCCGACAGCGGCTCGTCGAGCAGCAGGACCTGCGGTTTCGGGGCGAGCGCGCGGGCGAGTGCGACGCGCTGCTGCTGGCCGCCGGACATCTGGTATGGATAGCGGTCGGCCAGGTGGTCGAGGCCGATCAGCTTGAGCATTTCCTTGACGCGCGTCTCGATCTCATCCTTGGACTTGCCGGCCACCTTCAAGCCGAAGGCGACGTTGTCGAAGACGTTCATGTTCGGAAACAGCGCGTAGGCCTGGAAGACCATGCCGATATTGCGCTGGTTGGTCTTCAGCGTGTTCTGGTTCCGGCCGTTGATCGAGATGGCGCCGTCGCTCGGGCTTTCGAAGCCGGCGATCATGCGCAGGACGGTCGTCTTGCCGCAGCCGGACGGCCCGAGAAAGGAGACGAATTCGCCCTTCTCGATGGACATGTTGAAGTCCTTGACCACCTGGGTGGCGCCGAAGCTCTTCTTGATACTTTCGAGAACGAGAAACGACATCAAAATTCCTTACGGCCGGGACGGCGTCAATTTGCTGAAGCGGGAAACGAGCTGGATCAGCCCCATCGAGAGCCAGGTGATCGCAAAGGCGATGACGGCGAGCGCCGAAGGCTCGTAAGCCTTGTTGGCGCCGACCAGCTGGAGATAGGGGCCGAAGGCCGGACGGTTGAGAAGGGCCGCCATGGTGAATTCGCCCATGACGATCGCAAGCGTAATGAAGGCGCCCGAGAGCACGCCGGACATGACGTTCGGGAAAATGCAGCGGAACATGATCGTCGGCCATTTGGCGCCGAGGATTTCCGCGGCCTCGGTCAGCGTCCTGACATCAATGGTCCGCATCGCCGTGTCGACCGAACGGTACATGTAGGGAAGCGCCAGCGTCACGTATGAGAAGGTCAGCAGGATGTTGGTGCCCTGCGTCGAGCCGGTGAACGGGATCCAGGACGAGGAATTGTAGAGACGCAGGTAGCCGAACACGATGACGATCGCCGGGATGACGAGCGGCAGAAGCGTGATGAATTCGACGACCGGCCGCATCTGCGGCAGCCGCAGCCGCACCCAATAGGCCGTCGGCACGATGAGCAGCATGCCGACGACGATCGTCACCAGCGCCATCAGCATGGAGAAGCCGAAGGTGGCCCGGAACTGGTCGTCGGTGAAGACCGACTGGTAGGCGTCGAAGGAATAGACGCCGCGCCGCATGCGCAGCGAGAATTCGAATGTGCCGATCAGCGGCACGAAGAAATAAATCGCGCCGATGGCGATCGCAAGCCAGGCGAGGATCTTGGACGCCTTCATTTCTGCCACCGTTCGGCCCGGGTGCGCAGCCAGATGTAGAGGACGTTGGAAATGCCGGTGATGACGATCATGCCGAGAGCAAGCGCATAACCGAGGTTCGGATTGTGCAGCACGTCGCCGCGGATCTGGGCGTAGAGCAGGATCGGCACGATGTTGAGCGAGGCGCCGGTCAGTGCAAAGGCGGTGGCGATCGCGCCGAAGGCGTTGGCGAACAGGAGAAGCGTCGCACCCATCAGGCTCGGCCACAGGATCGGCAGCACCACCATACGCCAATATTGCCAGCTGGACGCGCCGAGGATCTCGGCTGCCTCGCGCCATTCCTTTTTCAATCCGTCAAGCGCCGGTGTCAGGATCAGCACCATCAGCGGGATCTGGAAGAACATGTAGGTGATGGTCAGGCCGAAGAACGAGAGAAGGTTGAAGCCGGTCGAGTAGAGATTGAAGCCGAACCAGTCGCGCATGAAGACGGTGACGAGGCCGGTCCGGCCGAGCGTGGCGAGGAAGGCGAAGGCGAGCGGCACGCCGGCGAAATTCGAGGCAACGCCCGAAAACGTCAGCAGGCTCGAGCGGATCCAGGACGGCACGCCGCCGAGCACGACGGCCCAGGCGAGGAAGAAGCCGATCAATCCGCCACCGAGCGCCGATGCCACCGAGACGCGGATACTGATCCAGTAGGCGCCGAGGATGGAAGGCGAAAAGAGATCGACAATATTCTGAAACGTGAATTCGCCGGCGGGATTAAAGAAGGCGCCGACGATCAGGTAGAGCGTCGGAATAATCAGGAAGGCGAGCGCAAATACCATGAACGGCACGATGCCGAGCCAGTCTATGACTGTCCGGCGGTCGACGAATGACGTGGAAGCGGTGGTCATGAACGGTGGCCATCCAGGGAAAACGGGAAAACTCCCGCGCCGGGCGGCGCGGGAGGTCGGTCTTGTTCGGGTTACTTTGCGACGTTGGCGCCGACGACGCTATCCCATTTCTTGGTGATCGTTTCCTTGGCGGCGGCCTGCTGTTCGAGCGTCGGGAATACGGCCTTCTCATAGGCTGCTGCCGGGGGCAGGGCGTCGAGCAGGTTCTTCGGGATCTTGTTGTTCTTGGCAAGATCGTTGAAGCGGATCGGGTGGCAATATCCCTTCAGCCAGCCGAGCTGACCCTCGTCGGAATAGAGGTATTCCATCCACAGTTTCGCAGCGTTCGGATGCGGCGCAAAGGCGGAGATCGCCTGGACGTAGACGCCGGCAACGACGCCCGATGCCGGAACCACGACCTCGAAGGGCGGGTTGCCCTTCAGGCTTTCGCCCCAGGAGAGCGCGTTATAGTCCCATGCGACGATGATCGGCGTGGTGCCCTGCGCGAACGGTGCGGCCTTGCCGGTGACCGGGACGAAATTGCCCTTCTTGTTGAGTTCGGCGAAGAACTTCAGGCCTTCGTCGCCGGCCTTGGCGGAGTCGCCCTTGGCGCCGGAGAGGCCGGCGGCATAAACGCCCTGAACGGCCTGGTTGGCGCTGCGCGGATCGCCGGCAAGCGCGACGGCATTGGCGTAGTCGGACTTCAGGAGATCGGACCAGTCCTTCGGAGAGGTCTTGACGAGGTCCTTGTTCACCAGGAAGGCGAGAACGCCGTAATAGTCGCCGTACCAGAAACCGTCAGCATCCTTGGCGTCGGCCGGGATCGAATCCCAGGTGGAGACCTTGTAGGGCTGGATCAGGCCTTCGGCCTTGGCGCTCGGGCCGAAGGAGAGGCCGACGTCGATGACGTCGGGAGCCTGCGGGCCCTTGTTGCCCTTGTTGGCCTTGATGGCTTCGATTTCGTCGCCCGAACCGGCATCCGGGTTGAGTTCGTTGACTTCGAGACCGTACTTCGCCTTGAAGCCGGCGATGACGTCGCCATAACCGCACCAGCTATGGGGCAGGGCGATCGTGGTCAGCGTGCCTTCCTTCTTGGCGGCTGCGATCAGCTCGGCGCTCGGCTCGGCGGCGGCGATGGCGGTGGAGGCGATGACGAGGGCGGTCGTCAGGGAAAGAAGACGTTGGGTCTTGTTGAGCACGGTATCCTCCTTGAGGGTTCAGGTCGTGTGGTCCGGATCGTTTCGGCGCGACTCGTAGAGCCAGTTTATGTATCGTATATGACAGGCCGGAGGATGAGCATTCGCTCATGAAACTCCCGGATTACCGGCATATTTCGGGTCCCCGACGGTCAGTCGGGACGGCTCTGGCGGCCCGGCCGGCGGAACAGCATCGTCCGCTCGAAAAGACCTTCCAGAGAGTTCATGCGTTCGCGGGTTTCCTCCCAGGTTGCGCTCTGCACCGCCTCGATCAGCGCCTCGACGACGAACAGGGTGATGACGGAGCTGTCCCAGGCCGACGGCGCCTCGATCCGCACCTTGAATATATGCTGCGCGTACTTGGCGACAGGCGAAGCCCAGACGTCGGTCAGCAAGACGATCACCACGCCGTTCGCCCGCGCGGCTTCCGCCAGCGTCGCCATCTCCTGCTCGTAGCGGCGGATATCGAAGATCACCAGGACGTCGCCGGCACTCATGTTCAACACGTGCTGCGGCCAGGAACTGGAATTGGTGGAGATCAGCGTCGTCTTCGGACGGATGACCTGCATGTGGGTGAAAAAATACTCGGCCAGCGCCCCGGTAATGCGGCCGCCGACGAAGTAGATGCCGCGGTTGCGGTCACGTAGAAGTGTGGCCGCACCCTCGAAGGTCGTGGTGTCGAGATCCGAAAGCGTATCGCGCAGATTGGCGGTGATGGCGTCGGCGAAGCGATTGAGGATATGGGTGCCCGGCGCATTGGAAGCCCAGCGGTCGTGCTTGGCGATCGGATTGGAGATCGTCGCCTCGAGCTCCTGGTGGAGATGCGACTGGAATTCCGGATAACCGCGATAGCCGAGCTTCTGCACCATGCGCGCGACCGTCGGCGTCGAAACGCCGGCGTTCTCCGCGATCACAGTGATGCTGCCGAGCCCCGACACCGGATAATTCTCCAATAGGCTGTCGGCCAACTGTTTTTCCGCGCGCGTCAGGCTGTCGTAACGAACACGAATGACATCTGATACGGTGCGCGCAGTTGCTGGCACGAAAGCTGTTCCCTCCGGTCTTCGCCGGTTTATGACACGAGTTAAAAGTACTTTTGTGACAGGTGTCAATGGAGCGGGTGAAGAGAAAATTTCAGAATCACGTTGACGGCGGCCGGAAAGTGAAGAATTCTCTTCTTAATCCAATTTAAACGATTTTTTCCGGAACGCGTTCATGCTGGTGCAGTCGGAATTCTTTACGGAGGCGGATGGCGAGCCCGTTGCCGTGGACAATCCCGACGCTCGCGGAGAGGTGCTTCTCGTCTGCGAACATGCGTCGCTGCGCCTGCCGGAACGTTATGGCGATCTTGGGCTTTCCAAGGATGCGCTCGCCTCGCATATCGCCTGGGATCCGGGGGCGCTTGCAGTCTCCCGGCTATTGTCGAAGAGCCTTGACGCGACGCTGATCCACCAGCGGTTTTCGCGCCTCATCTACGACTGCAACCGACCGCCGGAATCGCCTGCCGCGATGCGCGACGTGTCGGAAATCTTCCGGATCCCCGGCAACGAGAACCTTTCGGAGGCGGAGAAATCCCGCCGGACCACGGCGATCTACCTTCCGTTCCACGGCCGCATCCGCGAGGAGATCGCAGCGAGGCGGGCGAGGGGGCAGAAGACGGTGCTGGTCACCGTTCACAGCTTCACGCCGGTCTATTTCGGCAAGGAACGGCCAGTCGAGATCGGTGTGCTTCACGATACCGACAGCCGGCTCGCCGACCGGATGCTGGAAGCCGCATCCGACATCCATCTCTACCGCGTCGAGCGCAACGAGCCCTATGGGCCGGCGGACGGCGTAACGCATACGCTGGAAGTCCACGCCCTGCCGGCGGGGCTTCTCAACGTCATGATCGAAATCAGGAACGACCTCATAACAGACGAAATCGGCCAGGGGGTCGCGGCCGATTTTCTGACAGGATTGCTGCGGGAAAGCCTCGCAGACGTCCAAAGATAAAGACCCGGGGAGCAGCAGCTCGCATGCCCGCGATCAATTCCGCGGGAAGGACAAACCGGATGGCCGCGATGGCGCGGTCTTTCTGCCAACAGGGGGAAGTCATGTCCGATTATACCGAAGGCGATAAAAAGCAGGATATTCATATTCTGCATTCGATGGGCTATGCGCAGGAACTCGAGCGGCGCATGAGCTCCTTTTCCAACTTTGCAATTTCCTTTTCCATTATCTGCATTCTCTCCGGCGGCATCAATTCGCTGGGCCAGGCGACCGCCGGTGCCGGCGGCGCCTCGATCGGCATCGGCTGGCCGCTCGGCTGCCTGATTTCCGGCATCTTCGCGCTCGGGCTGGCGCAGATCGGCTCGGCCTATCCGACGGCGGGCGGCCTCTATCACTGGGGATCGATCCTCGGCAACCGCTTTACCGGCTGGCTTTCCGCCTGGCTCAACCTGCTCGGCCTCGTCACCGTGCTCGGCGCCATCAATGTCGGGACGTTCTATTTCTTCTTCGGTGCCTTCGGACCGACTTTCGGCATCGAGGACACGCTGACGCACCGGGTGGTTTTCGTTGCCGTCATCACCGGGCTGCAGGCCGGCATCAATCATTTCGGCATCGGCCTGACGGCGAAGCTCACCGACTTTTCCGGTTATCTGATCTTCGCGACCGCGATCTTGCTGACGGTCGCATGCCTTATCGCAGCCCCCGGCTTCGATTTCGCGCGGCTCTTCACCTTCGCCAACTATACAGGCACGGAAGGGGCGGCACTCGTCTGGCCGAACAGCGTTTCGGGCACCATGGCCTTCCTTCTCGGCCTGCTCCTGCCGATCTACACGATCACCGGTTATGACGCCTCGGCGCATACGTCCGAGGAAACCGTCAAGGCGGCGGAATCGGTGCCGCGCGGCATGGTCTCGGCCGTCGTGTGGTCCGCCGTGTTCGGCTACATCATGCTGTGCGCCTTCGTGCTGATGATCCCCAACATGGACGACGCGGCCAAGCAGGGCTGGAACGTGTTCTTCTGGGCGATGGACGCGCAGATGAACCCGACCGTGAAGAGCATCCTGTATTTCCTGATCTTCATCTCGCAGCTGCTGTGCGGGCTGGCCACCGTCACGTCGGTATCGCGGATGATCTTCGCGTTCTCGCGCGACAAGGGCCTGCCTGCGTCGTCGGTGCTGGCCAAGGTCAGCCCGAAATACCGTTCGCCGGTCGCGGCGATCTGGACCGGCTCCATCCTCGCCGTCCTGTTCGTCTGGTTCACCTCGGCGATCACCATTGCCGGCACGCCGGCCTATTCGATCGTCGTGTCCTGCACGGTCATCTTCCTGTTCCTGTCCTTCGCCCTGCCGATCGCGCTCGGCCTGTTCACCATCGGCACCGCGAAATGGCCGAACATGGGACCCTGGAATATGGGCGTTCCGGTCTACAAGCTGGTCGCTGTCCTCGCGATCATCTCGATGATCGTGATCTTCTTCATCGGCATCCAGCCGCCGAACGACTGGGCGCTCGAAATCACCGTCGGCTTCCTGGTGCTGACCGGGGTTGTCTGGTTCGCCTTCGAGAACCGGCGCTTCATGGGGCCGCCGATCGGTGACGCCATCGCCAAGCGGCAGGCCGAGATCGCCGCTGCGGAAGCGGCCGTCGGAGAAAAGTAAGCGCGACCGGGCCTGAAGCCCCTATGATCCCGCCGCCACGACACGCGAAAGGTCGTGGCGGTTCACCCTCTTGAAATGGATGTGAGGCATGACCCCGATTTACTCCTTCGACGACCTGAAGCGCGATGTCGCCGACGGCAGCATCGATACGATCATCGCCGCCCAGGTGGATATGCAGGGCCGCCTGATGGGCAAGCGGTTCCAGGCGGAATATTTCGTCGAAAGCGCCTACAAGGAAACCCATAGCTGCAATTATCTGCTGGCGACGGATATCGAGATGGAGACCATTTCCGGCTACAAGGCGACGAGCTGGGAGCAGGGCTACGGCGACTATACGATGAAGCCGGACCTCTCGACATTGCGGAAACTGCCCTGGCTCGAAGGCACGGCGCTGGTGCTCTGCGACGTGCTCGACCATCACACCCATGAAGAGGTGCCGCATTCGCCGCGCGCCATCCTCAAGGCGCAGGTGAAGCGGCTGGAAGCAATGGGCATGTCGGCCTTCATGGCGACCGAACTCGAGTTCTTCCTGTTCGACCAGAGCTATGACCAGGCCCGCGAAAACGGCTACCGCAACCTGAAGCTCGCGAGCGGTTATAACGAGGACTACCACATCTTCCAGACCACCAAGGAAGAGGAGGTCATGCGGGCGATCCGCACCGGGCTGCAGGGCGCCGGCATTCCGGTCGAGAATTCCAAGGGCGAGGCCTCGGCCGGCCAGGAGGAAATCAACGTCCGTTATGCCGATGCGCTGACCATGGCCGACCGGCACGTGATCATCAAGAATGCAGCCAAGGAAATCGCCTGGGGCAAGGGCAAGGCGATCACCTTCCTTGCCAAGTGGAATTATTCCGCCGCCGGCAGTTCGTCGCACATCCACCAGTCGCTGTGGAGCGCCGACGGCAAGACCCCGCTGTTCTTCGACAAGGACGGCGAGCACGGCATGTCGGAACTGATGAGGCATTACATCGCCGGACTGCTCGCGCATGCGAGCGAGATCACCTATTTCCTGGCGCCCTACATCAATTCCTACAAGCGGTTCATGGCCGGCACGTTCGCGCCGACCAAGGCCGTCTGGTCGAAGGACAACCGCACCGCCGGCTACCGTCTTTGCGGCGAGGCGACCAAGGGGATCCGCGTCGAATGCCGTGTCGGCGGCTCCGACCTCAACCCCTATCTCGCCATGGCGGCACTGATCGCCGCCGGCATCGACGGGATCGAGAAGAAGATGGCGCTCGAGCCGGCCTTCGTCGGTGATGCCTATGGCGGCAAGGGTATCCGCGAAATCCCGCGGACACTGCGCGATGCGATCGATCTTCTGAACGGGTCGGAGCTGCTGCGTTCCGCCTTCGGCAACGACGTCATCGACCATTATGTCCGCGCCGGCCAATGGGAGCAGGAGGAATACGACCGCCGCGTGACGGATTGGGAAGTGGCACGCGGCTTCGAGAGGGTGTAGATCTCTCCGCACACATCAAAAACGCAATGGGAATACCGATCATGACGATGATCCAATGTATCTCGCCGGTCGACGGTTCGGTCTATGCCGAACGTCCGGCCATGTCGCCAGAGGCCGCAGCAGAGGCCGTCGGCCGGGCTCGGCATGCGCAGAAGGCCTGGGCGAAGCGGCCGCTCGAGGAGCGCGTCCAGCTGGTGCTCAAGGGTGTTGCACGTCTTAACGAGATGGTCGACGAGGTGGTGCCGGAGCTTGCCTGGATGATGGGCCGGCCGGTGCGTTACGGCGGCGAGTTCAAGGGTTTCAACGAGCGTTCCAACTACGTCGCCTCGATTGCGGCTGATGCGCTTGCGCCGCTGCGCGTCGAAGACAGTGCGTCTTTCGAGCGCCGTATCGAACGCGAGCCGCATGGCGTCGTGTTCGTCATCGCGCCGTGGAACTATCCCTATATGACGGCGATCAACACTGTCGCGCCGGCGCTGATGGCAGGCAATGCGGTCGTCATCAAGCATGCCTCGCAGACGCTGCTCGTCGGCGAGCGTATGGTGCGCGCCTTCGTCGAGGCCGGCGTTCCCGAGGATGTTTTCCAGAACATCTTCCTTGACCACGCGACGTCGGCAAAGCTGATTTCGGAAGGGCTGTTCAACTTCATCAATTTCACGGGCTCCGTCGAGGGCGGACGGTCGATCGAACGCGCCGCGGCCGGCACCTTTACCGGCATCGGGCTCGAACTCGGGGGCAAGGATCCGGGTTACGTGATGGAGGATGCCGATCTCGACGCCGCCGTCGACACGCTGATGGACGGCGCGACCTACAATTCCGGCCAGTGCTGCTGCGGCATCGAGCGCATCTACGTGCACGAATCGCTCTACGACAGCTTCGTCGAGAAGTCGGTCGCCTGGGTATCGAACTACAAGCTCGGCAATCCGCTCGACAAGGAAACGACGCTCGGGCCGATGGCCAACAAGCGTTTCGCCAAGGTGGTGCGCCAGCAGATCGCCGATGCGGTGGCGAGCGGCGCCAGGGCGCTCGTCGATCCCAAGCTTTTCCCCGCCGATGACGGCGGCGCCTATCTGGCGCCGCAGGTTCTGGTCGATGTCGATCATTCCATGGAGATCATGCGCGAAGAGACCTTTGGCCCGGCCGTCGGCATCATGAAGGTGAAGGACGACGAGGAGGCAATCGGCTATATGAACGACAGCCGCTACGGGTTGACGGCGTCGCTGTGGACCCCAGATGTCGATCGTGCCAACCGGATCGGCAGCCAGCTCGAAACCGGCACGGTGTTCATGAACCGCGCCGATTACCTCGACCCGGCGCTGGTCTGGACCGGCGTCAAGGAAACCGGGCGCGGCGGTTCGCTCTCCGTCCTCGGCTTCCACAACCTGACCCGCCCGAAATCCTATCACCTGAAGAAGGTCACGAAATGAATATCGTCGCGAACTGGAGCTATCCGACCGCCGTCAAGCTGGGCCGCGGACGGATCAAGGAACTGGCGGACGCCTGCAAGACGCTCGGCCTCAAGAAGCCGCTTCTGGTCACCGACCGGGGACTGGCCTCGATGGCGATTACCGGCCATGCGCTGGACGTGCTCGAAGAGGCAGGCCTCGGCCGGGCGATCTTCGCCGATGTTGATCCCAACCCGAACGAGAACAATCTCGAAGCCGGCATCAAGGCCTACAAGGACGGTGATCACGACGGCGTCGTCGCCTTCGGCGGCGGCTCGGGCCTCGATCTCGGCAAGCTGATCGCCTTCATGGCCGGCCAGACCAGGCCCGTGTGGGATTTCGAGGATATCGGCGACTGGTGGACACGCGCCGATGCTGCCAAGATTGCGCCGATCGTTGCCGTGCCGACCACGGCGGGCACCGGGTCGGAGGTTGGCCGGGCAGGGGTGCTCACCAATTCCGTCACCCATGTGAAGAAGATCATCTTCCATCCGAAACTGTTGCCGGGCGTCGTCATCTGCGATCCGGAACTGACCATGGGCATGCCGAAGGTGATCACCGTCGGCACCGGCATGGATGCATTCGCCCATTGCCTGGAAGCCTATTCGTCGCCCTTCTACCACCCGATGTCCGGCGGCATCGCGCTCGAAGGCATGCGGCTCGTCAAGGAATTCCTGCCGCGCGCCTATAAGGACGGAGCGGATCTCGAAGCCCGCACCAACATGATGTCGGCCGCGGCCATGGGGGCCGTCGCCTTCCAGAAGGGGCTCGGCGCCATCCATTCGCTGTCGCACCCGATCGGCGCGGTCTACAATACCCATCATGGCATGACCAACGCGGTCGTCATGCCGCCGGTGCTGCGCTTCAACCGCCCGGCGATCGAGGACAAGATCGCCCGCGCCGCCGCCTATCTCGGCATTTCAGGCGGCTTCGACGGGTTCTACGATTACGTCCTGTCGCTGCGCTCGGAACTTGGCGTACCGGACAACCTCACGGCGATGGGCATCAAGCCTGACCGAATCGATGAGCTGACGGCCATGGCGATGGAAGACCCGAGCTGCGGCGGCAACCCCGTCACCATGACGATGGAGAACACCAAGGCGCTTTTCCTCGACTGCTTTTAAGAGTTCTCGATCGTCGCAAGATCGGCGTTAACGAAGCCCGGAGGCCGAAACCTCCGGGCTTTTCCGCATTTTAGAGCCGGAAGCTAAATCTTTTGGGTGATATTAATGGAAGCGAAATTTGCAATTCGTTAACCATGTTTGGAAAGGATGGCGTTTATGACACCATGCTTCCCGGTGTCCTCGTGAGCGATGTGGCTCTAGACTTCTTCGAGGACCGACAATGCCAGTAATTTCCTTTGCCAATGCCAAGGGTGGAGCCGGAAAAACGACCGCCGCGCTCCTGCTCGCGACCGAACTCGCCCATCAGGGTTTTCGTGTCACCGTCATCGATGGCGATCCCCAGCGCTGGATCAGCCAGTGGTTCGAAACCTCTGGCGCGGTACGCAACATCGAGGTGGTATCGGAAGTCACCCTCGCATCGCTCCAGTGTCACCTGCGGGAAATGGCATCGCGCACCGATTATTTCATCATCGACCTCGCCGGCGCCCGTGATGCGCTGGTGACCACGGCGATCGGCCTTTCCGACCACGTGATGATCCCGGTTCAGGGTTCGGCCATGGACGCCAAGGGTGCGGCGCAGATCCTCGACCTTCTGTCCTACATGAAGGAGAAAGCCGGCCTGGTGATCCCGCATTCGGTGGTGCTGACGCGCGTCACCTCGATGGTGACCACCAAGGCGCTTCTGACCATCAAGGGCCTGCTTGCGGCCCGCGGCGTTCATGTCCTCGATACGCCGATCGGCGAACGCATCGCCTTCAAGGAACTGTTCGAGACCGGCGGCACGCTGCACACGCTCGACCCGGCCAAGGTCAGCAATGTCGACAAGGCGAAGGAAAATGCCGGCGCCTTTGCGAAGGAAGTCCTGCGCCTCATGCCTGTGAAGATCACCCGTTCGGCCGCGTCGCGCCTCTTCGGACTGGGCCGCCACGCCGCCTGATCACCATCCGGGGGCCGGCGATCCCAAAATTTCGCTCAGGAGGCGGTCGGTTCGAAAGAGCCGACCGCCTTTGCATATGCACTGGCCGCGTGGGTTGCCGCGGCAGCGGTTGCGATCAGGTCCGGCTCTTCCTGATTGGCCGGGACCTTGCGCGCGGCGATGAACCTGTCGCGCATCTGGCGCCAGTGCTGCTGGGCGAGGCTGCTAAAGTCACCGGGCGGCATTCCGGATGTCGTCAGGATCTCGACCGTCAGCAGGTCGAACCGATCCTGCGAATGCATATAGCTCCAGCCGATCAGTCTGCTTTGCGGAAGCCGCTCGACGAGGACATGCAGCATTTGCTCGAGCGCGACCCGCTCGGGAGCGCCCAGCAGGACTTCGTCATGGGCGAGCGGTATCGCGATCGTCTTTTCGTGATCTTTTTCCGCATGGCGGCGGAAGTTGGCCGGGCCGGAATGTTCAAGCATGACCTGGGTGCAGACGATGACGCAGCGATTGCAGATCGCTGTTGCTGCCGGACCGGCAATGATCATTTCGACGGTGCGGCGGTTTTCGCCACAAAAGGAGCAGACGGCTCCATCGTCCCCGCGTCCGAAGAGAAGGGACAGGGCGCCTTTCAGTCTCGTTGGGAAATTCATTCCATCCACCGCCGATATATGCCTCTGGCGAAAAACTAGGGTCGCTGTCGCACGAAGCCAATTGCCGGGCAAACAAAAACCGCCGGCAACGGGTGCCGACGGCTCGTGCGTTGTCCTGGAACCTTACTCGATGAACTCGACCGTCGTGCCGGGCTTGACCATCTTGGCGAGTTCCCTTGCATCCCAGTTGGTCAGGCGCACGCAGCCATGGCTGTTGGTCTTGCCGATCTTGGAGGGTTCCGGCGTGCCGTGGATGCCGTATGTGGGTTTCGAGAGCGCAATCCACACCGTACCGACCGGGCCGTTCGGGCCTGGCGGGATCTGCAGGATCTGGTCGTTATTGCCCTGCTTGAAATTGATCTTCGGATTGTAGGTATAGCCCGGATCGAGCGCGATGCGTTCGACCGTATGGGTGCCTGTCGGCGAGGGCGTGTCGGTCGAGCCGATGGTCGCCGGATAAGCCGCGATCAGCTTGTTGTCGGCCCCATAGGCAAAAACCTGTTTCTTGCTCTTGTCGGCGATGATGCGGGTGACCTGCCCGACCTTCGGCTGGCCGGGATTGATGACCTTGATGGTCGAGCCGGGGATGGTGAAATCGACGCCCGGATTGAGCGCCTTGAGATAACCTTCGTCCATGTGGAACTGCTCGGCGAGCTTTTCGGTCACCGACGTATAGGACATGGCCGGCAGCTGCGACTTGTGCGCATAGTCTTCCGGGATCGAGGCGACATAGGGGCCGGCGGCATCGGCCGGCGTGATCGTGTAGTCGACGATCGGCAGGCCGCCCGAATAGGTCAGCCGCTGCAGGATCTCCTCGGAATTGTTCGGATCGAGCGTCTCGCCGGTCATTTCCTGCCAGGCGGCGATCGCCTTGTTGACGTTGTCGCCGAGATGGCCGTCGATAACGCCGGGCGAGATGCCTTCGCGATCGAGGAAGACCTGAAGTGCCGCGATCTGGGCCTGCGGCTTCTTGGTGACGGCGATGATCGGCTTCTGCGGCAGAAGCGTTTCCGCCGGACGCTGGTCCGGCTCGATCGAGGCTTCCTGCGGATAGCCGTCGTCGGCGCCGGGGAGGGCCTGATCATCCAGCGGCATGCGGCTGACAGAGCCTCGCCCCGGGATGCCGCCGGTAATGGCTCCGGGTTCGCCGGGCCGGTATTCGCGGTAATCGCGATAACCGCCGGCATCCTGCTGGTAGCCGCCCGAATCGCGCAGGGAGCGATAACCGCCCGGCGCCGGCGGATATTCCTGCCTCCGGTTGGGGCGATAGGTCTCCTGGCGGATTTCGGTCGCGACGACATTGCCGAAATGGTCGATCAGCACGCGGCGGCCCATGCCGTCGCGGCTGATGATGACGTCGCGGCGGTCGGGTTCGTAATCGAGGATGGAGCCGTCAGGAGCGACAAGCATCGTTTCCGAGGGATAGCGGCCATAACGGTTCTGGGCCTCGGCGGAGGAGATCCCCTGCGCCGCGGTCAAGATCATCAGGCTTGCACATGCAAAAAATAGCCGCTTCACGATGTCACCGACTTCCTTGTTTCCTACCTACACGTAATCGGGAAATCGGACATTGGTTCCCGCCCGTGCGCCTGTCGCCACAGACAAGGTAAATTTGACCGTAGTGTGGAAAAAGTGAATTCGTCATGAACACACCGTTAAATTCACATCACGATGGGTTAGAAGTTTTGACGAAACCGTGAAGGGAATGATTATGAAGGCTTTTTCGGCTGCCAGCGGACCGAGGATTTTCCTCGACGAGAGCTCGGTTCTCGATATCGGAGGCTGTTTCATCGGCGATGTGGACTTAGCTCCGGGCCGGGCCATTCCCGACGACGGCGATCCGCGAATCGATCATTCGCTCGAAGGCTTTCTCTTCACCTGCGGGCCGGACCATATCCGTCATCCGGAGGCCATCGAAGGCTCGGCCGACTGCCGCAAATATCCCCTGCACGGATCCTTCTCCTCGCACCCGGCCGAGATCCTCTTCTGGGATGCGCAGGGGTCGGATGCCGAATGCCGCGCGCGCGTGCCAGTGACGCTTGCGACGGGCGAAACGGCGCTTCTGGAAAGGCATTGGCGTATCGACGGCGCGACCGGCGAGGTGAGCCTGTCGGACAAGGTCACCAATACCGGTTCGAAGCCGTTCGCGCGGGTGCATATGTACCATATGAATATCGGCGCATGGCTGTTTGACGACCGGGTCAGGCTTACCGGCAGGATGCTCGAAGGCGGCGGCTTTCCCTGGACCTTCGGCGGCGAGACCGGCGGCATATTCTGCGTGCCGGCGGCGGTCGAGGGCGAGCAGTGGGCCGAAGTGGCGCTCGGGCCGATCGCGGCGATCGGCGGGCTGACGCTCAAGGTGAAGTTCAGGACCGACACGCTGCCGCATCTGCAGGTCTGGCGCAACCAGAAGGCACCGGCGCACGTGCTCGGGATCGAGCCGGTGTCGCATCGCATGGCAAGCCGCGGGGAGCTTGCCCGGAGTGGTGAACTCGGCTCCGTCAAGCCGGGCGAAAGCGTCGAATACGGCCTACGCTTCTGCTTCGTGTGAGAGATGTCGTTCGGCGATTGACGCCCAAAGGGCACCGTCGTAATGCTTTCGCCTCAATCAGAACGGAGGGCTAAGTCCATGGATATCCGCCAGATCAACGACGAGTATTCCGTCACCGGCCAGATCACCGTCGAGGATCTCGACCAGGTAAAGGCCATGGGGTTCAAGTCGGTCGTCTGCCACCGTCCGGACGACGAGGAGCCGGGCCAGCCGCATTATGCCCAGATCGAAGCCCGCGCCAAGGAACTCGGCCTCGACATCCGCCACATCCCGGTCGGACGCATGGGCGTCGACGAACAGGGCGTCAACGCGATGGTCGATGCGCTTGAGGAATTCCCGCGCCCGATGCTCGGGTTTTGCCGTTCCGGCGCCCGTTCGACCGCGATCTACGAAAAGAGCCAGCATCTGCGCGGCTGAAGACTTCCGCAGCCTCGTGCCGTTCGCGCGGGGCCTTTTCCCGAAGCTCAATTTTTTGAGGAGAATTCCATGAGCATCCAGCGCATCGAGCCGGGCGCCCGCATGAGCGGCGCCGTCGTCCACGGCAACACCGTCTATCTCGCCGGCCAGGTCGGCGAGGGCGAGAGTGTCACCGACCAGTGCAAGGACGCGCTTTCCGAAGTCGACCGCCTGCTGGCAGCCGCCGGTTCGGACAAGTCGAAGATCCTGCAGACGATCATCTATCTCTCGGACATCGCCTATTTCGGCGAAATGAACGCCGTCTGGGAAGGCTGGATCGACCCGGCCAACCCGCCGGCCCGCGCTACCAGCGAAGCCAAGCTTGCCGCGCCGAAATACAAGGTCGAATTTATCGTTACTGCTGCGATCTAAGCAAGAGCGCCCCTCACCCTAACCCTCTCCCCGTTCTGACGGGGCGAGGGGACTTGCCTCATGCGGCGCTCGGAGGGTGCGGCATATGTCCTTCTCCCCGCATGCGGGGAGAAGGTGGCGGCAGCCGGATGAGGGGCACCGCCAAATCCTCAAGCCTTTTCCCGGATCTGCGTCAGCGTCCGCGCCGGCGTGATCGCTTCCGGATCGAGCCTCACCTCGATGATCGACGGTTTTCCGCTGGCGCGAGCCCGCTCATAGGCGGGGCCGAACTCCTCCGTTTTCTCCACCAGTTCCCCGTGTCCGCCAAAGGCCCTGGCATAGGCGACGAAATCCGGGTTGACGAGGTCGGTGGCGCTGACGCGGCCGGGATATTCGCGCTCCTGGTGCATGCGGATCGTGCCGTAGATGCCGTTGTTGACCAGCACGGTGATGATCGGCAGGCCGTAGCGCACGGCGGTGATGAATTCCTGGCCGTGCATCATGAAACAGCCGTCGCCGGCGAAACAGACGACTTCGTGTTCCGGAAACAGCTGCTTAGCGGCGACCGCCGCCGGCAGGCCGTAGCCCATCGAGCCGGAGGTCGGGGCGGACTGGGTGTTGTATTTCCGGAAACGGTGGAAACGGTGCAGCCAGGTGGCGTAATTGCCGGCGCCATTGGTGAAGATCGCGTCGTCCGGCACGTTTTCCTCGATCCATTGCATGATCGGACCCATCCTGACCGGGCCGGGGCCGGCCTCCGGCGGCGTCGACCATTTGAGATAGGCGTCGTGCAGCGCCGATTTCCGTTCGGCCCAGATCGGGGCGGCGGGCGGCTCCAGATCCTTCAGCGCGGCGACGAATTCCGCAGGTGCGGCGCAGATCGCCAGATCCGGCCGGTACATGCGGCCGAGTTCTTCGGGATCCGGGAAGATGTGGACGAGCTTCTGCTTCGGATAGGGGATGTCGATCAGCGTATAGCTGGAGGAGGGCATTTCCGACATGCGGCTGCCGAGCAGCACCAGCAGGTCCGCCTCTTTCACCGCCTTGGCGAGCACCGGATTGATGCCGATGCCGACATCGCCCGCATAGGAGGGATGCAGGTGATCGAACAGCATCTGGCGGCGGAAGGAGCAGCCGACCGGCACCTTGAAGCGGCTGGCGAAATCGGCGAAATCCGCATGCGCCTCTTTGCTCCAGCGGGTGCCGCCGAGGACGAACATCGGACGCTCGGCATTCTTCAGCAAGGTTTCGAACGCGGCGATCTGGCTTTTGCCTGGATGGCTTTCGACGGGCATGTAGGCGCGCGCCTCGACGGCCTCGACCTCTTCGACCAGCATGTCTTCCGGCAGCGTCAGCACGACCGGGCCGGGACGGCCTGACGTGGCGACCGCGAAGGCGCGGGTGACGAATTCCGGGATGCGGCGGGCGTCGTCGATCTCGCCGACCCATTTGGCGAATTCGGTGAAGGCACGGCGGTATTCGACTTCCTGGAAGGCCTCGCGCTCTTTCATGTCGCGGCCGATCTGGCCGACGAAGAGGATCATCGGGATCGAATCCTGCCTTGCGATATGCAGGCCGGCCGAGGCGTTGGTGGCGCCGGGACCGCGGGTCACCATGCAGATGCCGGGCTCGCCGGTCAAACGACCCCAGCTGTCGGCCATCATCGCAGCGCCACCTTCCTGGCGGCAGACGAGCACCTCGATGCCGCTTTCATAAAGCGCGTCGAGCACGGCGAGATAACTTTCGCCCGGAACACAGGAGATACGCTTGACGCCGTTTGCCTTCAGCGCCTCGACGATGAGTTGGCCTCCGGTCCTGATGACGGTTTTCATTTCTCACTCCCCCTCTTTTCCATGGCTTCCAGTTCCGCCAGCACGTCGGCGGTATGTTCGCCGAGTGCGGGGCTCGGCCGGTGATAGGCAAGCGGTGTCTCCGACAGCACGATCGGGCTGCGCACGCCCGGAATGACGGTGCCGTCGGCCGCTTCGAGATCGATCCGGAGCCCGCGTTCCTTGACCTGCGGGTCGTCGAACATTTCGGCGATCGAGTTGATCGGTCCGGCAGGCACGGCATTGTCGCCGCAGGCGGCAAGCAGGTCTGCCTTCTTCCATTTCGATGTCTGCGCGAGAATCAGCCTGCGCACTTCGACGCGATTGGCGACGCGTGCCTTGTTGGTGGCGAAACGTTCGTCGTCGGCGACGCCCTCGATGCCGAGGATGCGGCAGAGACGGCGGAACTGGCCGTCATTGCCGACCGCGAGGATCAGGTGGCCGTCTTCGGTCGGCACCACCTCGTAGGGGCTGATGTTCGGATGGGCATTGCCGAGCCGTACCGGCGCTTCGCCCGAGATCAGGTAATTCATGTTCTGGTTGGCGAGGATACCGGCCTGGACGTCGAGCAGCGCCATGTCGACATGCTGGCCTTCGCCTGATTTCATCGCGTGGATCAGCGCGCCCTGGATGGCGGTCACCGCATAGATGCCGGTGAAGATGTCGGCGATCGCCACGCCCGCTTTCATCGGCTGGCCGTCCGGTTCGCCGGTGATCGACATGAAGCCGGACATGCCCTGGACGATATAGTCGTAGCCGGCGAGGTTGGCGTAGGGGCCGTTCTGGCCGAAGCCGGTGATCGAGCAATAGATCAGCTTCGGATTGATCTTTTTCAGGCCCTCGTAGTCGAGGCCGTATTTGACCAGCCCGCCGAGCTTGAAATTCTCGATCAGCACGTCGGCGGTGGCGGCCAGCCGGCGCACGATGTCCTGGCCTTCCTCGGTCTTCAGGTCGACGGCGATCGAGCGCTTGCCGCGATTGGTGGAGTGGTAATAGGCGGCCGACAGGTTTTCGCCGTTCGCGCTCTCCACGAAGGGTGGGCCCCAGGCGCGGGTGTCGTCGCCGCCATCCGGGTTTTCCACCTTGATGACGTCGGCGCCCATGTCGGCCAGCATCTGGCCGGCCCAGGGGCCGGCGAGCACGCGGGCAAGTTCGATGACGCGGATGCCGGAAAGCGGCGGTTTCTTGGGTGTCTGGGTCATGTCACGGGGTCATGGTTGATTTGGCGGCACTGGTGACCGGCTTGATGGAGGCAACGCGGCGTTCCCGCCAGATAATGTAGAGGCCGGAGCCGATGATGATCGAAATGCCAAGCCATTTGATCGGATCGGGGAAATCGCCGAAGACCAGCCAGCCGAACAGCGTCGCCGAGACGATCTCGAAATATTGCAGCGGCGCGATCACCGATGCCGGAGCGGCGCGATAGGCATAGACGGCAAGGACGCCCGAAAGTGCGGCGAACACGCCGACGCCGGCAAGCCATATCAGGGTCTTTCCGTCCGGCATGGAGGGCATCAGGAAGGCGATGCCGGTCCGGTCGCCGACAGCGAGCAGGATCGCGGAGCTCGGAATGCCCCAGAGCGCCATCTGGAACTGCATCGACCACGGGTCTTCCCGATGCGCCAGCGCCCGCGTCAGGAGCGCGAAGATCGCCACGCAGAAGGCGGTGACGATCGGCAGCAGCGCCACGAAGCCGATCTCCTGGAAGCTCGGGCGGATGACGATCATGGCGCCGACGAAGCCGGTGGCGCAGGCGGTGTAACGCCGCCAGCCGATCGTCTCCTTGAGGAAGATGCTGGAGAGAACCGTCAGGATGATCGGTTCGACGAAGAAGATGGCGATCGCGTCGGCCACTTCCATGACCGCCAGCGTCGCGACGAAACAGACCATTGAGACGGTGATGAGGGTCGCACGAATGGCGTGAAAGGCGCTGAGCCGCCAGGAGAATGCCCGCCAGTAACCGTTCCAGAGCACGATCGGCAGCATGCAGAGCGCCTGGAAGACGAAGCGGGCCGCGGTGATGAAGGTGGGTGACGCGGTATCGGTCGCAAGCTTTGAAAAGATGTCGATGAACGGGGCGATCAGCATCGCGACGATCATCAGGCCGAGGCCGTTGACGATCCGGTTCGGGGCTGATGCGGCAAGGCTTGCGGGCGACGAATTCATGGATTTCCTATAGCCGGGACCGGCCCCGGAAGCACTTGATTAAATGTCATGAACTCATTCCGTTTGCTGTCTGGCCGCTTGCCGTCCTGGCCGCCTGAGGTGTTGGCCGCCCGATACGGACCGCCGGTTCAGACCGTCGTCGCCGGGGCGGGCAGGGAGGACCGCGCCCAGGCGGCGAATTCGGCAGTGGCGCGCGCCCGCACCGTATCGTTCAGCGTCTCGTGGCGCGTGCCGGGCCAGACCTTGGTGGTGACGTTCGAAAAGCCGCGGCTCCTGAAATGCTCCGAGAGCCACAGGATTTCGCGGCCGCCATTGGTTGCCGGGTCCTCGGCGCCACCGATCAGGTGGATCGGCAGGTTTTTGGCCAGCCGGTCGATCATTTTAGGCGCACGGAAGGTGAGTTCGAAAAGATCGAGCCATAGCGAGACGCTGGCATCGAAACCGCAGAGCGGATCGGCGATATAGGCATCGACGATCTCCGGGTCGTGGCTCAGCCAGTCGAACTCGGTGCGGTGGCCCGGAATGGACTTGCCCCAGGCGCTGAAAGTGAGTTTCGGCAGAAGCCCGCTCGGGACGTCCGAGCCCTTCAGGGCTTTTTCGATGCGCAGGATCACCTGGGCGGCGCGGCCCGCGGGGCCCGGATGGAAGTTGGAATTCCAAACCGCAACCGCATCGAAGCTTTCGGGATAATCGACGGCGGCATTGAGCGCGATCAGGCCGCCCATCGAGTGGCCGAAAAGCAGGACAGGCAGGCCGGGATGGGCGCCTGCCGCCATGTCACGCATGGCCTTGACGTCCTCCAGCACCAGGCTGACGCCGTCGTGCCTGGCAAAGCGACCGATCGGTGCATCCGGCGCGGTCGTCTCGCCATGGCCGCGATGGTCGAAGGCGTAGACGTGAAAGCCGTGAGCGGCCATCGCTTCGGCGAAAGCCCCGTAACGCCTGGAATGCTCGGCAAGTCCGTGCGAGATCAGCAGGATGGCGGCGGGCGGTTCCGTCGCCGGCTGGTAGTGATAGGCAAGGCTTGCGCCCGTCGGGCTCGAAAACCGCCTCGTTTCGTCGAACATCCTCGCTCCCTCGACCGTTCGCGCATTGCTCCCGGCTCCCAATTCGCCTACATAGCGGCAAACCGAAATTCCCCCCGGAGCACTTTTATCCATGGCACGTCAGTTCATCTATCACATGTCGGGACTCAACAAGTCCTACGGCGCCAAGAAAATCCTCGAGAACGTCAATCTGTCATTCTATCCGGATGCCAAGATCGGTATCCTCGGCCCGAACGGCGCCGGTAAATCGACCGTGCTGCGCATCATCGCCGGCCAGGACAAGGAATATACCGGCGAAGCCTGGCTCGCTGAAGGCGCGACCGTCGGCTATCTGGAGCAGGAGCCGCATCTCGATGCGAGCAAGACCGTGTTCGAGAACGTCATGGAAGGCGTCGCCAAGAAGACGGCCGTCCTCGACCGCTACAACGAACTGATGATGAACTATTCCGACGAGACCGCGGAAGAGGGCGCCAAGCTTCAGGACATCATCGACAGCCAGAACCTCTGGGACCTGGAAAGCCAGGTCGAGATGGCCATGGAAGCGCTGCGCTGCCCGCCACGCGATTCGGAAGTCACCAGCCTTTCCGGTGGTGAGCGCCGCCGCGTTGCCCTCTGCCGGCTCCTCCTGTCGCAGCCGGACCTGCTGCTGCTCGACGAACCGACCAACCATCTGGACGCCGAAACCATCGCCTGGCTGGAAAAGCACCTGCGCGACTATCCGGGCGCCGTGATGATGATCACCCACGATCGCTACTTCCTCGACAACGTCACCGGCTGGATCCTCGAGCTCGACCGCGGCCGCGGCATTCCCTACGAAGGCAACTATTCCGCCTACCTGACCGCCAAGGCCAAGCGCATGCAGCAGGAAGCCCGCGAAGAAGCCGGCCGCCAGAAGGCGATCAGCCGCGAGCAGGAATGGATCGCATCCAGCCCGAAGGCCCGCCAGGCCAAGTCCAAGGCGCGTATCAAGTCCTACGAGCAGCTGGTGGAAGCCGCCGAAAAACAGCGCCCCGGCGATGCGCAGATCATCATCCCGGTCTCGGAGCGTCTCGGCCAGGTGGTGATCGAGATGGAGGGCATCACCAAGGGCTTCGAAGGCCGCACGCTGATCAAGGACCTGTCGATCAAGCTGCCGCCGGGCGGCATCGTCGGCATCATCGGCCCGAACGGCGCCGGCAAGACGACGTTGTTCAGGATGATCACCGGCCAGGAAACGCCGGATGCGGGCTCCATCCGCATCGGTGACACCGTCCATCTCGGTTATGTCGACCAGAGCCGCGATGCGCTCGACGCCAACAAGACCGTGTGGGAAGAAATTTCCGGCGGCGCCGAAGTGATCAAGCTCGGCAAGTTCGACATGAACAGCAGAGCCTATTGCGGCGCCTTCAACTTCAAGGGCGGCGACCAGCAGCAGAAGGTCGGCAACCTTTCGGGCGGCCAGCGCAACCGCGTTCACCTCGCCAAGATGCTGAAGGCCGGCGGCAACGTCCTCCTCCTCGACGAACCGACCAACGACCTCGATACGGAAACGCTGGGTGCGCTCGAGAGCGCGCTGGAAAACTTTGCCGGTTGCGCGATCATCATCAGCCACGATCGCATGTTCCTCGACCGCCTGGCGACGCATATTCTCGCCTTCGAAGGCGAAGGTCATGTCGAGTGGTTCGAAGGCAATTTCGAGGACTATGAGGAGGACAAGGTCCGCCGTCTCGGCCCTGACGCTCTCAACCCGGGCAGCCAGGCCCACAAGCGTCTGACGCGTTAATATCTTTTAGCTTCATCTAAGTTAGAACCCCGGCTTTGCCGGGGTTTTGTTTTGCGCGAAGTTAATAACTGCTGAATTCCGCACCCCCAAAATTATGGGGATTTTTTACGTAGCCTAATAAAGACAATCGCAAAGGTTCCCGACGCACTTTCCGCGCGGGTAGGCCATGTCTGCAGGGGTCTTATCGCTGTCATGATGACGGGCCGCTTCAGAGGGTTTATTTCATGCTGCGTTTGATCGAACGTCTGCCTTTCCGAACATCGTTGACACTTCTTGCTTCCATTCCGCTGGCGGCCGTGATTGGGCTTGGCGCATTCGCAAGCTGGGAATCCTACAACCAGTACCGGGACCTGAACCGTGCGGTCGCTCTCGAAGGCCTGGCGCTTGCCGCCGGAGAGCTGATGAACGCCATTCCGGAAGAAAGTTTTGGTTCCGTAGCGCAGCGGCCGCAGGCCCGCGCTGCGGTCGATGCGGCGGAAAAGCGCCTTGTGAGCCAGTTCAAGGCCATCGATGCGCAGGGTTACGGCGAGGCCAGCCTGCGCGAGCTTGTGACCTCGGCCGACGAGCGCTTCCTGCGGATGCCGGAATATCGCGCCAAGATCGATAGCGGGGACACGAACCAGCTCCTGTCGGCGCAATACGTTACGCCGGTTTCCGAAAAGACGCTGGATATCATCGGCCGTGTCGCAGGGCTGACCGAGGACCGCGATCTTGCCCGCTATGTGGACGGCTTTCATGCGCTGGTCCAACTCAGCAACGGTTACGTCATCATCAGCCGGATGGGGCAGCAATATGCCAAGAACGGCCAGCTGACCGTCGAGGAAGCCGCCCGTTTCATGCAGGGACGGCAGCAGGTCCGGCTTTTCGAAAAGCCGATGCGCGCCTTCCTGTCCCCGAAGCTCATCGCTCAGTACGACGCCTATTTCCAGACGGCTGACGGTCAGCTGATCACCAACACGATGAAGGCCCTCGACAGCCTGAAGCCCTATACGCCGGGTGCCGACGACAACACCGCCTGGGTGCGCGCCATGGAAAACCGTCGCACGTTCACCTCCGGCATCATCGCGCAGGCGGCGAACGAGCTGAGGCAGCTGGGCGATGAGAAGTCCTCCGACGCTGCGTCCAGCCTGCAGATCCTTTTTGCGTCGCTTGCGATCTTCATCGTGGCCGTCATCGGGCTGAGCGTGATGATCGCCCGCAGCCTGTCAGGCTCGATCCGCAAGATCGGCGACCGGATGGCGAGCCTCGCCTCCGGCAATACCGAGGAGGCCATCCCCTATTCGGATCGCAGGGACGGCATCGGCGACATGGCCCGCTCGGTCGAGGTCTTCCGCGAAGCTGCCATCCGCAATCTTCAGCTGGAAGCGGAGGCGGAGGCTACCCGTCGCCGTTCGGAAGCCGAGCGGCTGGAAATGCAGCGCCAGAGCGAGGCCGATGCCGAAGCGAAGCTGATCCAGGCGACCGGCGCTCTCGCCGCCAACCTTCGCCGTCTGGCGGCAGGCGACATGCTGTGCGAAGTGAACGAGGCCCTGGCGCCGCAGTTCGAAGGCCTGCGCCAGGACTTCAACACCTCCGTCCGCCAGCTGCGTGACGCGCTGCTCAGCGTCGGCAACTCGGTTGCCACCGTCACCAGCGGTTCGAGGGAGATCTCCGACGCATCCGACAACCTCTCCAAGCGCACCGAACAGCAGGCTGCCTCGCTGGAGGAAACGGCCGCCGCGCTCGAAGAGATCACCGCAAACGTCGTTTCGACCTCGAAGCGTACCGGCGAAGCCCGCGACGTCGTCCGCGACGCCCGGACACGCGCCGACCAGTCCGGCCAGGTCGTCCGCAATGCGGTCGCGGCCATGGAGCGGATCGAGAAGTCGTCGCAGCAGATCGGCCAGATCATCGGTGTCATCGACGAGATCGCCTTCCAGACCAACCTTCTGGCCCTCAATGCAGGCGTCGAGGCGGCTCGTGCCGGTGAAGCCGGCAAGGGTTTTGCCGTCGTCGCCCAGGAAGTCCGCGAGCTTGCCCAGCGCTCGGCCAACGCCGCCAAGGAAATCAAGGCGCTGATCTCCAACTCGGCGGTTGCGGTCGGCGAAGGCGTCAAGCTGGTCAGCGAGACCGGCGAAGGGCTGAGCGTCATCGAGCAACTCGTCCAGACCGTCAACAGCCACATGGATGCGATCGCGATCGCGGCGCAGGAACAGTCGGTGGGCCTCGCGCAGGTCAACACCGCCGTCAACCATATGGACCAGTCGACCCAGCAGAATGCGGCGATGGTCGAGGAGATGAACGCCGCCGGTGCCGGCCTTGCCCAGGAAAGCGGGAAGCTCAGCGATCTGCTGTCGCACTTCCAGCTCGGCGGCAGCGCCTCCAGCCAGCTTCGCGAGACGGCAAACCGTATGCGGGCGCCGGCTGCTCCGGTCTCCCGTCCGGTTGCCGCTGCGCCGAGCCGCCCGATCCCGGCCCGCGCGCCGGTCTCGCGTGGCAATACGGCTCTCGCCCAATCGGCCGACGAATGGGAAGAATTCTGATCCCACCGGCCACGACCACAACTCAAAGAGGGCGGCTTCGGCCGCCTTCCGCGTTTTTGGCCGATCCTACCCCGGCCCATCAGTTGCCGCTTGCATAAGGCCGATAAATCATATAAACATATCTTTATATGTTGATTGCATGAGGATGCGGCTGGATGGGATTGTCACTCGACACTCTGGTGGACGTACTGAAAACGGCCGGCGAGCCGACGCGCTTTCGCCTGCTCGCACTTCTGGCTGCCGGAGACCTGACGGTCACCGATCTCACTGAAATCCTGGGTCAATCGCAGCCGCGCATTTCCCGGCACCTGAAGCTGCTGGCCGAGGAAGCGCTGATCGACCGCTATCAGGAAGGTGCCTGGGCCTATTTCCGGTTGAAGCAGGAGGGCAAGGCGGCGACGCTGGTCAGAACGCTGCTGGCCGCCGCCTTCGAAGACGATCCGGTCCTGCTCCGCGACAGCGAGCGGCTGACCACGGTCAAGCGCCTGCGCGCCGAGCGCGCCCAGGCCTATTTTACCCGCAATGCTTCCGAATGGGATGAGCTTCGGCGCCTGCATGTCAGCGACGCGGCCGTCGAATCGGCGCTGCTGAAGCTGATCGGCACGACGCCGGTCGACGCGCTCCTCGATCTCGGCACCGGCACCGGACGCATCCTGCAGCTTCTCTCCAGCATCTATCGCCGCGCCGTCGGCATCGACGCGAGCCGCGACATGCTTTCGGTCGCCCGGTCCAATCTCGACAAGGCCGGCATCGTCAAGGCATCCGTCCGGCAGGGCGACATCCTCAATCTGCCGCTGGAAGGCCAGGATTTCGACCTGATCACCGTTCACCAGGTGCTGCACTTCCTCGACCAGCCGGAACTGGCGATCGCCGAGGCGGCCCGCGTGCTGCGTCCGGGCGGCCGCCTGCTGATCGTCGATCTCGCACCGCATACGCTCGAATACCTGCGCGACGACCATGCCCATGTGCGTCTCGGCTTTTCCCATCAGGTGATGGCGGAATGGCTGGAGAAGATGGGCCTGGAAGTCGAGCAGGCGATCGACCTCGGCTCCGGCAGGGAAGGCGGGCTGACGGCCACCGTGTGGCTCGCCCGTGACCGCCGCCTGCTGATCGCCGCCCATCATGCATCCTCTCTACCGCAAACCGTTCTTTAAGGGAGCTGAACCAATGACCGCCGATAGCGAAACTTTCAGCGTTTCCTTCGAATTCTTCCCGCCGAAGTCGGACGAGATGGAGGCCCAGCTCTGGGACACCGTGGACGAGCTGGCGCTCTGGGATCCGCGTTTCGTGTCTGTCACCTACGGGGCAGGGGGATCGACCAAGGCACCGACGATCAACACGATTCGGCGACTGGTCTGTGAGACCTCGCTTGTCACCGCCGCACACCTGACCTGCGTCGATGCCACGCGCGAGGAAACCCACGCCGTCGTCAACGAATACCGGGCCGCCGGCATCCGTCACATCGTTGCGCTGCGCGGCGATCCGGCAAGCGGTGTCGGCACCGAATATCGCCCGCATCCGCAGGGTTACGCCAATGCGGCGGATCTGGTGCGCGGCCTGACCGAGCTTGGCGGCTTCGATATTTCCGTCTCCGCCTATCCCGAAAAGCACCCGGAAAGCGCTGATCTTTCCGCCGATATCGAAATGCTGAAGCGCAAGGCGGATGCCGGCGCTGCCCGCGCTCTGACCCAATTCTTCTTCGACAACGACGTTTTCGAACGCTATCTCGAAAAGGTGCGTGCTGCCGGCATCTCCATCCCGATCGTGCCGGGCATCATGCCGATCCAGAACCTTACCCAGCTCAAGCGTTTCGCCGGCCGCTGCGGTTCCTCGGTTCCGTCCTTCCTCGATGCCCGTTTCGAAGGACTGGACGAACGGCCGGAGGATCGCGCCAATGTTGCCGCCGATATTGCCGCAGAACAGATCCAGGACCTTATCCGTCGCGGGATCGGCGACTTCCACATTTACACGATGAACCGCGCACCGCTCGTATCGGCGGTCCTGCAGCGGCTCGGCCGCCGTCAGATCCGCGCGCCGCGTATTGCCGCCGCCTGAGGCGGCGTTTCAGAAAAAACGCATGCTCCTACAAAAGGAGCATGCGTCTTCACTGGAAGTGCTGATTATCAAACGGTGGTGGATGCGATATCTTAGCTGGTAGTGGAAACTGGTGGCGCTCAAATGAAGAGCATGGATGCCACAAACACAAACGCTGCACCGACTACCAAGACATTGAGAGAGTATGTACGTCCCATGTCTGCCTCCTTGCGTTGACGGGCTGACTTTATGTCGATTTTGTGCCGCTTGGGAAGCGTGTTTCTGTGCTGCACTGCCGTCGAGCTATTGACGCCGTGCCTGCCGTAATTTCATAACCGCCTGATTTTTAATTGTAAATCATCCGTTAATCTTAATTTCCGCAAAGTTAAAAAGCCGTGTACGACTGTTAACTTCCGACATATTCCGTGATGATTTCGCTTCGTTATGAGGCTTTCGGTGCCGATTTGCTGCGCTTGCGAAGGAGCCTTCCGTCGAGCAGCATGAGGCCGAAACCGATCAGCAGCATGCCGATCAGGTCTGTCGTCTCGAGTCTCTCTCCGAGAAAAACCGCGCCGAGAAGTATGGCGCTCGGCGGCACGACGAGCGTTACCAGAGAAGCATTGGTGGCGCCGGCCAGCCCAAGAATCCGGAAATACAGAAGGTAGGCGAAGGCGGTCGACAAGAGCGCCAGGCCGAGGATTGCGAGAACGGCATGCGTCGAGGGCGCCGGCAGCGCCCAGGGCTGGTCTGAGATCAGCGACACCGGTAGCATGATCAGGCTGGAGGCGGTGAGCTGTCCGGCGGCGCTGACCGGCGCGGGGAGACCGCGGAAGCGTTTGCCGTAAGTGCCGGCAATCCCGTAGGAGATGGCGGCAAGGACCGGCAGGATCAGCGCCCAGAACGGTACGGAGGCGGCCGCGGTAATGCCCGGGCCGATCAACACGGCGGTGCCGGCGAGGCCCGCAAGGCAGCCGGCGATCTTGGCGCTCGTCAGTTTCTCGTCGGCGGTCCAGCGATTGGCGATCAGCACCGTCCAGATCGGCGTGCTGGCGTTGAGGATCGAGGCAAGACCGGCGCCGATTTCGGTCTGGCCGAAGAAGATCAGCGTGTGGGGCAGGGCGTTGTTGACGAAGCCCATCACCAGGAACGACCGCCAGTGGGCCTGAAGCGTCGCATAGAACCCGAACCGGCCGCGCAGGTAGATGTGCAGCGCCGCTGCCGCCAGAGACAGGCGCAGGAAGACGAGCGTGAAGGGCGGCACTTCCAGGACCGCTATGCGCGCGAAGAAGAAGGATCCGCCCCAGATCAGCCCGAGCAGCAGAATCAGCGCCCAGACTGTGGCACCGGGCTTCGAAATGGCGGCGGTTGTCATCTGGCATCTCCCTCGCGGTCAAGGCGGGGGATAACGTTATGGTCAGCGAGTCGCCACCCGATTTCGTTCGGGCGGCGACGATTGCGATTTTTTAGAGAGCGGAGAGCAGCGACTGGGTCGGCCAGCCGTCGGCCGGCAGGCCGAGGCGCGCCTGTTCCTTCTGGACGGCCTGGCGGGTGCCCGATCCGAGGATGCCGTCGACCTTGCCGATATCGTGGCCGAGCGCTTCGAGCTTGGTCTGCAGCGCCTTCATGCCGCCATCGTCGAGACCCTGGTCGGGAGTGCCCTTCTGATAGGTCGGGGCGCCGGAAAGACGGGTCGCGAAATAGGCGGCCGAGGTCGTGTAGATGAACGACTGGTTCCATTCCAGGTAGATGTTGAAGTTCGGATAGGTCAGGAAAGCAGGTCCCTTGCGGCCCTGGGGCAGAATGAGGGCCGCCGGCAGGTTGCCGAAATTGGTGACACCGTCGCGCGGCGTGACGCCCAGCTTGAACCATTCGCCGGCGGGGATTTCGTTGCCGAGCCCGGACTTGTCCCAGGGCAGGTTCTCGGGCAGCGCCACTTCCTGGATCCAGGGCTGCCCAGGCTTGAAGCCCATGCTCTGGATGAATTTCGCGGCGGTCAGGATCGCGTCCGGGGAGCTGTTCTTGACGTTGATATGGCCGTCCCCGTCGCCATCGACGCCATGAGCGATGATATCTTCGGGGAGCATCTGCACCTGGCCGATCTCGCCGGCCCAGGCTCCCGTATTGGTGGACGGGTTGAGGTCGCCGTGCTGGACCATCTCGATCAGGGCGATCAGCTGCGGGCGGAAGAGTTCGGGGCGGCGGCAATCGTGCGAAAGCGTCACCAGCGCGTTGCGGGTGTTGAAATCGCCCTGGACGGCGCCGAAATCGGTCTCCATCGCCCAGAAGGCGGTGATGACGCCGGGCGGCACGCCGAATTCCTTCTCCGCGCGGGCAAACACATCCGCGTATTGCTTGATCTTCTGGCGGCCGATATCGAGGCGCGCCTGGCTGACGGTGCGCTGCGAGAATTCAAGGAAGGTCTGGCGGAAGACGCCCTGCGCCCGATCGCGGGACAGAACCTTCTGGTCGATCTGGGCACCGGCGAGCGCCTCGTCTGCCGCACTTGCCGACGCGCCCTTGGAAACGGCTTCGGCCTTGACGCCGGCGAGGAACGCGCCGAGGTCGCCACCGCAGGCGGGAGCCGGCGACTGGGCGAGGGCGGTGGATGCGAGGCAACCGGTGATAATGGAAGCAAGGGCAAGACGGCGGACAAAACGAGCGGACATTCGGCGTTCCTAGAATCTGAGTGAGCGCCGTCCGATCTCGGAGAAATTTGTGACCGAAACGTGGAGGACAGCCCTGGTGGCGCAGTTTTTATCGCAACTGCTCACACATTGCCAGACACCTGTTCGCCAACCGAACGACGGCTATTTGCCGGCCGCCGCAAGCCAGTTGTGCCAGTTCTTGGACGTGCCCGCAAAGACGTTGATATCCATCTCGCCCTTGATGCCTGGCACGATGCCCGTCGAGGTATATTGCCAGAAAGCCCAGCGGCGATCCGGGTAGATCTTGGTCGGATGCTGCGCCACGGCACGCAGCCAGAAATGGTAGTTGTTGAACGCGCCGACCAGATTGTCGCGATGGAAATCCACCGAGGTGTAGATGATCGGCCGCTTGCCGTAATAGGCTTCGAGGCGATCCATGAAGCGCTGCATGGAGGCCCGCACCGTTTCGGGGTCCGGACGGGTCTTGCAGGTGGGCGACGACTGGTTCCATTCCATGTCGAGGACAGGCGGCAGCTTCACCGCATCCTTGGGGACATTGTTGATGAACCAGTCGGCCTGTTCGTCGGCCGTCGAGCAGAAATAATAGAAGTGATAGGGTGCGTATGGGATGCCCGCGGACGCGGCGCCGCGCCAGTTCAGCTCGAAGGTCGGATCGATGCGATCCTTGCCTTCCGTCGCCTTGATGAAGACGAAAGCGATGCCGGATTTTCTGACGGCGGGCCAGTCGATATCGGTGCCGTTCCACTTCGAGACGTCGATGCCATGGATTTCGTGCAGGCCCGGATGGTTCTTGCCGAAATCCTGCGGATCATTGTCCTTGAACCGCATCTTCTTGACCGACGAGGTTTCCATCAGGTCATAACTTGAGGAGGTGCATCCCGTGGCAAGGAGCGCGGTCGCAAGGAGGGCCAGAAGGAGCCGAGGCATGAACATCCCGTGTGGTGTCGATGTGGAAGCCTCTTGCCCCGTTCGACGCGAAACAGGGAGGCGTGAACTCCATGTTCACCATAACGTCGTAAAAAATCGGTTAGGGCAAGGGGAATTCCTGCCAGAAATGCCAGGATGTGCGGGATTCAGCTCCGGCGGCGGATGACCGCATGCCAGGCATAACCTCCGCCGATCTCCTCGAAGATCATGTCGGCATCGGCTGCGGCAAGCTTGCTTTCGAGCACTTCGTGCAGGTTCGGCCGCGGCGTGACGTGGAAACGCATGAGCCACGCCTTCAAAAGCCGTCCGAACCAGGCGGGCAGCCGTTCCTGCTGGCCGAAATCGACGATATGCAGCGAACCGTGCGGCGCGAGCGCCGCAAGCGAGGCGTCGATCGCCTTTTCCCAATCGGGAATCATCGACAGGGCGTAGGAGATGAGGATGCGGTCGAAACCGGTGGCGCCGAATTCCTCCGCCGTGAAACTGGTGGCATCGGCGACTTGGAATTCCGGCATAACCGGTTGGCCGCGGAAATTGGCCCGGGCACTTTCCAGCATTTCGGCGGAAATATCGAGACCGTAGAGTTTTGCCGCCGGATAGTGCCGGTGGGCGAGGGCAAGGTTTCGGCCCGTGCCGCAGCCGACCTCGAGCAGCGAGGCATTCGGCGGGACGTTCAATCCCGCAATCGCCCGGTCGCGGCCGAAGAGGTAATATTTGCGGGTGATGTCGTAGATATGGCGCTGGTACCGGTACATCCGGTCCATGCGCTCGGCGTGGCCATTCGACAGGGGGCTGCTCGCCATGTCCGCCGCCATCAGGCTTTTTTCACATAGATGTGGAAGCCGCCGTAGATCGCCGAGCGATCCTCGAGGTTCAGTTCGTTGGAGCGTTCTTCCAGATAGGTCCACTGGTCGAACAGTGCGGATGAAAGGCGGCCGTCGAGCACGCTCTTTTCAGCGGCGGTGCGGAAGATCACGCGCGCGCCGGGGGCGGCGGTGCGGGTGATCTCCGACCAGACGTCGTTCAGCTGCTCGTCGTTCATCCAGTCCTGCGCGTCGAGGAGGACGTAACGATCGACCGAACCGGCGGCCTTCTGGGCCAGAAGCTCGGTGAAGCTGGCATGATGGACCGTGACGCGCTCGGCATTGTCGCGGATGGCGCGGTAGTTTTCCGCCTTGAGGTAGGTCGGCAGCGTGCCTTCCTCCGGCTTCGGATAACGGCGGGCGAAGGCCTGCCAGGCGAAATAGTTGTCGCGCAGCGGGAAGTGGCAGGCGAGCTTTTCGAGGCGCTGGCGCAGCACCGGCGCGATCGAGCCATCGGAGGCGAGGCTCGCCAGCTCGTCATATTGCTGCGGCGGAATGCCGAGGCCGAAGAGCGAGCTCTTGCGGCTGGTGATCCAGCGGATCAGCGGCTTGTCGAACAGCGGGGCGATGCGGTCGTCGAAGAACTGGCGCTGCTCGCGCAGCGACTTGGCATTCGCCATTTCCGTCAGGTTGATGCCGTGCAGGCGGGCGATCAGGTGGCCGGCGCCGATGAATCGGCCGAGCAGGCCCGTCTTGTAGATGTTGCGGTCGAACACTTCGATCCGGCGGCTGCCGGCGAGCGAGCGTTTATCCCAGTAGGCACGGGTCGCGGCATCGAGGTTCGGGGCGATGAAGGTGTCGTAGCTCTTGCTGTTGGTGCGGACGCCGTCCATGCCGAAATGGCGCACGACATCGCCATGGCCCGGCAGGTGGCGGAAGGCGGCGAGTTTCAGGCGGTTCAGCGCGACGTGATGCGGGTTCAAATCGACCACATCGATCTTCTTCGGCGAGCGCGAGAGATAGGCGAGCATGTTGCAGCCGCCCGAGCCGATGGTGACGATCGAATGCCGGTCAGAAAGCTCCATGGCGGTCATGTCGACCTCAGGGTCTTCCCAGATCTGCGGATAGACGAGCCCGGAGAACAGAAGGCCGAAAAGCCTTTCTGAAAAACCCTGCCGGGAGAGCGCTTTATGCTGCAGAAGCGCGTCCTTGAGCTTCTGGTTTTTCCGAAAACCGGCTTCCTGTGCAATATCCGCCATGGTCGAGTCCCGCCTTGTCCAGAGTTTCAGCGCGTGTAAACCCGTCATGCTACAGATTGATGACGCCGCCTGTGTCCAGTCCGGCAATCGGCGCCGAGCGGCCGATCACCCCTTCCTTGCTCCGAAGAATCCTGATTGCATGCCCTGAAACGGGAGGCAGGCATGCGGTTCTTGGTCCGATTCGTGAAAATCCTCGTCGGTGTCATCGTCGTCGGCCTGATCGGGCTTGGGATCTGGCTCCATACGTCACCGCCGGAACTGCTGAGGGTCGGCAGCGGCTATTCGGCCAAGATGGTCTGCTCGAACGTGTTCCTTGCCGGCCGCGACAGTGGCGAGGTTCTTTCCGTGGACGTGCAGGCGCCGGGCCATCCGCTTCTGCGATTGATGCGGGTCTCCGTCGATCGAACGGAAAAGCGCGTCCATGCGGCGCTGCTCGGCATTTTCGCCGGCAATGACGCGGTATTCCGCGAAGGGCTTGGCTGCGCCGTTACGCCCGATGCGGCGCCGGCCGCCGCCGCCAGCGTGCCGGTGCCTGCCGTTACGGCAGCCGACCCCTCCGCGCTCTGGCCCGACGGTGGAAAAGTGGAGTCCGATCCGTCGGTTGCGCGGCTTCTTTCAGATGCGGCGCTTGCCGGTCCGGGCATGCGGGCGGTGGTCGTGGTCAAAAAGGGACGGATCGTCGGCGAGACCTATTCTGCAGGCTTTTCGAAGGAGACGCCGCTGATCGGCTGGTCGATGACCAAGACCGTCAATGCCGCGATCATCGGCACGCTGGTCCGCGCCGGAAAGCTGTCGCTGGAAGACAAGGGCCTGTTTGCGCAATGGCAGGGCAACCAGCGCGGCGATATCCGGATCGCCGACCTCGCCGCCATGGAGAGCGGGCTTGCCTTCAACGAGGATTATGGCGCCGTCGCGGACGTAACGCGCATGCTCTATCTCGAGCCGGACATGGCGAGTTTCGCCGCCGACCAGCCGCTCGAGGCGGATCCCGGCTCGCGGTTCAGCTATTCTTCCGGCACGGCGGTGATGCTCTCGAAAATCTGGATGGACAAGATCGGCGACCGGGCTGCGGCGCTCTCCTATCCCCGCGCCGCCCTGTTCGGCCCGCTCGGCATGACGAGTGCGGTCATGGAGGCAGATGCGGCCGGCACGTTTGTCGGCAGTTCCTATATGTACGCGACCGCGCGCGACTGGGCCCGGATCGGGCTGCTGCTCGCCCGTGACGGCGTCTGGAACGGCAACCGGATCCTGCCCGAGGGTTTTGTCGCGCTGATGCATCAGCCGAATGCCGCGTCGAACGGCCGTTATTCGAAGATGCAGACCTGGTTGCCGGGAAAGGACAATCCGGGCATGCCGGCGGATACGTTCTTCCTGCAGGGGCATGACGGGCAGACGATCACGGTCATCCCGTCGCTCGATCTCGTGGTGGTGAGACTCGGGCTGACGCCGAGCTGGAACCGTTACGATCCGACGCGGCTTGTCGCCGAGGTGGTCAAAACGACAACGGCGCCCTGAGGCGCCGCTTGATCATTTTTTGCTCGGGCCTTTCAGCCCCGGCTCACTTCTCCAGGACGTCCAGCATGTCCTTGCGCTTGGCGTCATAATAATAGCCGCGCGCATAAAGCTTGATGGCATTGTCGTTTTTGTTGTCGGCGACGAGCCATGCGCCGCGCAGATACTTGATCGCGTATTTGAGGTTGGTCTCGGCGTCGAGCAGGCCGGCCGGCGGGCCTTCGTAGCCCATCGACTTGGCGGTCGAATATTTGATCTGCATGAGGCCCCAATAGCCGTTCTTGTGATAGGCCTTGGGATCGTACTTGCTTTCCCGATGCACGACGCGATGCACCAGTGATTCCGGCACGCCGTACATGCCGGCATAACGCTTGATGAGCTTGTTCAATTCCGGCGGCGCATCGGATGCCGTGGTCGGCATCGGCTCGCCGGGGGCAGGCGGAAATTCCATGGCCGACAATGCGGCAATCGCTCTCGGCTGCGATGCATAGGCAAGCGTCGCGGTAGACGGGCGGGGGGTCGGTACGACGCTCTGCAACGCGACCATGTCCGGCGTGAGTTCCGGTTCGTCCAGCGCGATCGCCGAGGCGGCTGCCGGCTGGATCCGGCCTTCGGTGACGGCCGGTGCGATCGGCGGCGACACGAGGCGGCCGCCCTTCTGCATCGCAGGGCTTGCCGGCTGGGCCGAAGCGAGGATCGTCGAGGTGGTCGGCGCAACCGGCGGCGGCATCATAGCCGGGCCGGGCGCGGGCGCGAAAGCGACGAGCGGGGCCATGGCGGGCGATGCCATTGCGGCCGACTGCACGGACATCGCATCGGCGGCGGCGGGCATCGGAATGGGAAGCCTGGTGGTCTTGGCCAGCGCCACGGTCGGCTGCATGCCGGCGGTCTGGGCGGTCGAGGCAAGCTGAACTCCCGGAGGGGGCGTCTGGCCTGCGACCTGGACCGGGCCGTAGACGGGCAGGTCGGCCTTATACTGGGTGGTCGTCTGGCCGTCCGCGGAGGCCGCCTGGACAGGTCCGATCGTCTGACCGTTCGCCTGGCCGTTGATCGGGGCGACCGACTGCGTCGCTGCCAGCTTCTGCTCGCGTTCGACGCTCGAACATCCGGCGAGAACCGAGGAAACGGCACAGGCCACAGCCGTCCCGCGGCCGAGGAAACGGATTATCGCCATTGGGTCGCTTTCATGAAAAATTGGTTACCCCAGTCCGCCCAAACGCCACTAAACGAGCGTTTCCATTAACCTATTGGGCGGCGTCCGGCAAGACGGAGAGCGTCAGGCGGCGATCCGGCGATAGCCGGCGGTAACTGCGCGGCGCGAAATGAAGCGCGTCTGGGGCTTGCGCGAAGCGGAATTGAGGTTGGCGGGCCGGCGTTTGCGGCTGAGCACGCGGCGCGGAAAAATCACGTGAATTCCAGCGCCAAGCGCCGCGCAGACAAGGAAGGTCGCCTGCATTTCGAGAAGCTGGGGCAGGAGCGCGCGGTCCGGCTCAATGAACTGTGCGAGCACCGCCGCAAGGACGACGGAATAACGGGCCTGGAAAGCGGACTTGCCGAACAGGCACCCGAAGATTCGCGCTGCACGACATTCCGGAAGATTGTCGTTGTCGGCAATCGGCCCGGAGATTCGCGGGTCCTGGTAGGACCAGAGCACATAGAGCATCAGGTAGCCGAGCCCTGCCCAGGAGATCACGTCGATGAGCTTGGGCAGGTAGACGGCGATCAGGGCCATGGGGATCATCGCGACGATCAGGGCCGCCGACATTCCGACGGCAAGCCCCGGAACCGTGGCGATCGCCGTGCGGCGACCGCGCTGGAGCGAAAAACTGGCGGTCAGGCAAGCGAGGGGGCTCGGAAGGAGGGCGAGAAAGATCGCGGTCGCAGCAAAAGCGAGCCAGATGTCAGCCGTCATTCCATTTCCTCCCGGACGCCTTCGGCGACGCCCGCCAATATTCCTGTCTCAAGCCGCTTCGAAGGGCTGGCCGATATGATCCATCACTTCGCCGAACCATTTTGCCGTCAGATCGAAATGTTTTCCACCCTTGATTCTGGGAAATTCGATCGTGCGCAGTTTTCCGTTCTGATCCTCGTCATGGCCGGTGACGCCCGAAACCTTGTTGAGCGCGCTTTCGACGGCGAGATCCACCATGCCCTGGATGAGGCGCAGGTCGTCGCCGTTTGCCGGCGCCGAGCGCGCGAAATAGCCCGACTTCTGCACCATCGAGCGATCCGCGCCGATCAGTGCCGCGAACTGTTTCTGGAACCAGCCGCCGACATTGATCGTGTCGATCTTTACATGGCCGAAGGCATCGCGCTTGATGGTTTCGCCTGCGGCCTCCCGCTCGGCGACGATCGCGTCGAGGCCCGCGCCTTCCGACACGAAGATCGTCACCTGGCCGCGCGTGTCCATGACGTGCTTCAGTCTGGCGGCCTCCTTGTCGAGGTCGAAGACCATTTCCGGCAGGTAGAGGCCGTCGATATTCTTCAACGCCGCGTCCATCATCAGGCCTTCGACATATTCGTTGCCTTTGGTCCTTTGAATATAGGCCCGCGCGGTCGCGGCGGTAAGCCAGCCGCAGTGACGTCCCATCACTTCGTGAATCACAAATGTGCGAGGAGCAGCACTCTGTTCGTTGGAAACGTTGTCGAAGAAATAGGCGCCGACCTCGGCAGCCGTCCAGGCGCCGAGCGACTGGCGGATCGGCACGATGTCGTTGTCGACGGTCTTCGGCAGGCCGACGACGGTCAGATCGTAACCGTTGGCCCCGAGATAGGCAGCAAGGTCGGCGGCGGTCGTGTTGGTGTCGTCGCCGCCGATCGTGTGAAGGATGGTGATCCCGTCGGCTGCGAGCCTGTCGGCAGCGACGCGCAGCGGATTTTCGCCTTCCTTGACCAGGCCGCGCTTGACGCAGTCGGCGGCATTGGTGAGCTTGACGCGGCTGTTGCCGATCGGCGAGCCGCCGTAGCGGTGCAGCAAATGGGCCTTTTCGCGCATGTCCTTGGTGATTTCGATGCGGTCGCCGAGCAGGACGCCCTGATAACCGGAGCGGTAGGCGACCATCTCGATATCAGGCGCGACGTCGTTGTAGCGCTCGATCAGGCCGCCGACGGAGGAAGACAGGCAGGGCGCGAGGCCCCCCGCGGTCAGCATTGCTACTTTCTGTTTGGCCATCGATCCTCCTTGACGCGCATGCTCGCGTACAGCTCAAAACCGCTGGAATGGATGCGACAGAGACGGCCCCCTGTAAAGTGAATTTCTCAAGAAAAACCGCAGCTTCGACTTCGTCGCGCAGGAGGGCCTAATATAATCGATTCAACCCTTGCGGCGCCCGAGCCCCGCCTGTGGAAAACAGGTCCGGCAAGGCCGTTGCCATTGTCCCGGACTACGGGTCACCTGCCTGTGAGCGCCGTTGATTGTTCGGAAAACATGAACATAGTTTAATCTGAGACGGGCCGTCCATCGCCTTGCAATCGCGCTGGTAATCTGGTCCACTGCTATCATGATCTGGGATTTTGCTTGCCTTCAATTTTCCTCCCTCTGGGAACGGCTTCTCGGCGCCATGGGCGACGCAGCCGGGAACGCGCTCGGCCGCGTCGTCGAGGCAATCCGCACGATGTTCGAAGGCGATCCCGAAACGCGCCGCCAGGTGTCGTTCTCGGTTGCGATAATCGCGCTGTCGGCCAAGATGGCGAAGGCCGACGGTATCGTCACCGAGGCGGAAGTCAAAGCCTTCCAGCAGATCTTCGATTTTCCCGACGAGGAAGCCCGCAACGTCGCGCGTCTTTATAACCTCGCGCGCCAGGACGTTGCCGGTTACGAGGCCTACGCGATGAAGCTCGCCGGCCTGTGCAGCCCCGGGGCCGGGAAGGCCCATAACTGCCCGATGCTGGAAAACGTCGTCGACGGCCTGTTCCACATCGCCAAGGCCGACGGTCTCGTGCATGAGGCGGAGCTGGCATTCCTGTCGCGCATCGCCGAGATCTTCCGCATCGACGAGGGGCATTTCCGCCGCATCATGGCGCGGCACGTGCATCTGGACGGCCGCGATCCCTATCTGGTGCTCGGCGTGTCGCCGGAAGACGATTTCGCCAAGATCCGCAAGCAGTATCGCCTGCTGGTTTCCGAGCATCATCCGGACCGGTTGATCGCCCGCGGCGTCCCGGCTTCGCTGCATGCGGCCGCCAACGAACGCATGGCCGCCCTCAATGCCGCCTACTCGGCGATTGAGAAAGAGCGCCGCGCCGCATGACGCCGTTTAACGCCGATTATGCCGGCGCGACGGTAAGGCCTTCCCCCAATCATGGCGAACGTGCCGGCGGCCGCCGGCCCGACATGATCATCCTGCATTATACAGGCATGCCGAGCGGCGATCAGGCGCTCTCCTGGCTCTGCAACGAGGAGAGCCAGGTCTCCAGCCACTATTTCGTCCACGAGGACGGGCGCGTGCTGCAGCTCGTGCCGGAGGATCGCCGTGCCTGGCATGCCGGAAAAAGCTCCTGGGCCGGCGAGACCGATATCAATTCCTGTTCGATCGGCATCGAGATCGCCAATCCGGGCCATCCCGGAGGCCTGCCCGAATATCCCCTGGCTCAGATCGCAGCGGTCGTCGAATTGTGTCGAGATTGCGGCGCCCGGTGGCAGATTCCGCCCGAGAGGGTGCTTGGACACTCGGATATTGCCCCTGTCCGCAAGGTCGATCCGGGCGAAAATTTCCCCTGGGAAAAATTGTATCTTGACGGGATAGGTCACTGGATCGATCCAACGCAAATCAGCGGCGGGCGGTTTTTCCAGTTCGGCGAGAGCGGCCAGCCCATCGAGGCGTTGCAGTCGATGCTGTCGCTCTATGGCTACGGAATTGAAATCACGGGTAATTTCTGCGAGCGCACGAAGGGCGTCGTGGAAGCCTTCCAGCGTCATTTCCGGCCGCAGCTGGTCGACGGGATCGCCGATTTCTCGACCATCGACACGCTTCACCGGCTGCTCAAGTCCTTGCCGAAATTCAATTAGCGCGGGGCGTCGCGCCGGGTCGCCGGGGTATCGGTCGAACCCCAAAAATCCGTCGTGCCACATCATCTCCTTATTAGCCCGGTCTAAAGGACCCGCTAACGGCAGCCACCATGTTGGACGGGGGTTGCAGAGATAAACGACCAGGATCGTTGACACATCGCGCCGTCCATCCGGCGGCGCGGCGAGAGGGTGTTTGCGTAACGACACCCGCGCTTCCTGTTGGTCCGGAGACACTTCACCTACATGAATACACTGATTGTTGCTGCCGCGGCGGGCCTTGCCATGCTGGTCGCGGGAACCGAACTCGTGCGCGCCCAGGACGACGACGTCACCACCTATACCAAGCCGCTCATCACTCCATGGGAAACGCGCGAAACCGGCTTTGCCGCGCCCACGGACGAAGCCAAGCGCATGGTTCGGCAGCTTCATTATTCCGAGCTGATATCGAAATACGCCGATGAATACGACGTTCCTGAAGAACTCGCGCTTGCGGTGGTGCGGATCGAGAGCAATTTCCGCCCGACGGTCAAGGGCAGCGCCGGCGAGATCGGGCTGATGCAGATCAAGCCGGCGACCGCCAGGATGATGGGTTACGAAGGCCCCGACTATGGGCTCTACGATCCCGAAACCAACATCCGCTACGGGATGAAATATCTGGCCGGCGCCCACGAGCTCGGCGGCGGCAAGATCTGCGGCACGATCCTCAAATACAATGCCGGCCACGGCGCCAAGCGCATGAACCCGGTTTCCAAGCGCTATTGCAATCGGGTGCAGGCGGTCATCGAAACCGCCGAACAGACTGCGTCGCTTTCGCCTGTGGCATTTTGATTCCGAAAACGGCTAGAAGTGCTTCCGACAGAAGGCATTTCGGCCGGTGGAATCGAAAGGCGAGAGCATGACGGAACGGTTCAGATATATCGTGATCGGGAGGGGCATGATGGGCGCTGCGGCTGCCCGGTACCTCTCGAAATGGACCGACGGTGTTGCGTTGGTCGGTCCAGGTGAGCCGGCGGACTACGGGCGCCATGACGGCGTCTTTGCCAGCCACTACGACGAGGCGCGCATCACCCGGACGATCGATCCCGATCCCGTGTGGGCGCGCCTCGCCAATCGTTCGATCGAACGTTACGGCGAGATCGCCCGTGAAAGCGGCGTGGATTTCTATTCCGAATCAGGCTGCCTGCTGGTCGGCCCGAAGCGCGGCGAGGGGCCATCCTATGTCGCAAATGTCCTCGATGCCGCAGGCCGGCTCGGCGTTTCGACCGAGACGCTCTCGGATGCGGATCTTGGCGGCCGATTCGGCTTCTTCTCCTTCCCGAAGGACAGCGAAGGCGTCTGGGAACCGAAGAATGCCGGGCACGTCAATCCCCGCCGGCTGGTGAAGGCCCAGGCTCTCGTCGCCGAGCGCCAGGGAGCGGCGATCATCGCGGAAACGGTCGTCTCCGTGCGGCAGGACGGCGATTCCGTCACCGTCACGACCGCCGAGGGCAACAGCCTTTCGGCGGAAAAGGTGCTTGTGGCAGCAGGCGGATTCTCGATCAACGAAAACCTTCTGCCCCGGCGTCTGGACCTCAGCGTCTATGCGCGCACCGTCGCTTTCTTCGAGGTCGACGAGGCGGCGATGGACATCTGGGGCAGGGTGCCTTCGCTGATCTGGAAATGGCGCGAGGGCGAGGACGGCATCTACCTGCTGCCGCCGGTGCGCTATCCCGACGGCAGGATCTATCTGAAGATCGGAGGCGATCCGGACGACCTTCTGCTGCCGACAGAGCCCGACATCCGCGCCTGGTTCCGCTCGGGCGGGCGCGAAAGCACGAGGGCGCGGCTGAGCGAAATCATGATGCGGCTGATGCCGGAACTCGATCTCTCCCGCTCGTCGATGGCGGCCTGCGTCACCTCGTTCACGCCGACCGGATATCCGGCGATCGCGATGACGGAGGCATCCCGGATCGGCATCCTCAGCGGTGGTTGCGGTGCGGCAGCCAAAAGCTCCGACGAGATCGGCCGGCTCGGCGCGGAACTGATCTTCCATGGGCAAATCCGGGACGAAGCCTATTCGACGGATTTCCGGGCGGATTATCTCTGAACCGATTGCCTTCGGCCTATGGCTTTCGTTCCGCATCTCGGTTATGTGACCGCTGCCAGTTGGCCGGGCAGCCGCGCTTTACCAATGCCGAAAGGCGGTAGGGTGAGGAAAGTCCGGGCTCCACGGAAACACGGTGCCGGATAACGTCCGGCGGGGGCGACCCCAGGGAAAGTGCCACAGAAAGGAAACCGCCCCGCTTGCTGTACCGCTTCGAAAAGAGCGGCAGAGCCGGCGGGGTAAGGGTGAAAGGGTGGGGTAAGAGCCCACCGCGCTTCTGGTAACAGCGGCGGCAAGGTAAACCCCACCGGGAGCAAGACCGAATAGGGATGACGCGGGCCCAGGCGAAAGCGCGGGCTACAGCCTGTTTCCGGGCCAGTCATCCGGGTGGGTTGCGTGAGGCGATATGCGAATGTCGTCCCAGATGAATGGCTGCCACGTTCCGGTGCTTGCGCCGGGGCCATACAGAACCCGGCTTACAGGCCAACTGGCGTTTTCTTCCTTCATCGCGATTCTGTGTGCGCCCGCCAGATACCGGGCAGGCGCCCCAAAGGGCCCCGTTTGGCGCCTTGTCTTTTATATGAGGAATTTTGAAAGCTATTTTATTTTCCGCAGCTTACTGGGTGTCCCAAACCGACTTGCGGGACGCTGCCAAGGCGGTTTCTTCGCTTCCTCTAATAACCCTTTGTTAAACTTAACAGCTTATAAATAAATCCTGTTTGGGAGTGGCTAGCGGGGCTTCTCCCATTGACGCCCATATGGTCCCATGGTATCCCAAAATCGCACTGCACAAGGGCGAATGAGCGCCCGCCAATCCCAGAGTTTCGGTCGTCCTGCGGCCGGGCGGATATCCGCCCATCCGGACGGCGAAGCTTTGTTTGGTGTGGTGCCAACTGGTGGACGGGTTTCCGTCTTGAACCGTAACGGGGCGGATGTTTGGCGTGATGAGCCGCTTCCTGTCGAATGCGACGAACAGGATCGATGCGAAGGGACGGGTCTCCGTTCCGGCGAGTTTTCGTGCGGTCCTTTCGGAGCGCGGGATCCAGGAGCTTTATTGCCTCCAGGATTTCACCTATCCGGCGATCAGCGTCGGCGGGCCGGATCTGCTCGATCGTTACGAGCGGCAGATCGCCTCCGTCGATCCGTTTTCGCCGGAAGCGAACCGGATGTCGCTGCTCGTTCACGGTGGCGGCGTCTTCATGAGGCTCGATGCGGAGGGCCGGCTGATGGTCACGGATTTTATCCGCGACTTCACGGGAATCAGCTCGGATGTGACCTTCGTCGGGCGCTCGGATCATTTTCAACTTTGGCAGCCGCAGGCGTTTCACGAGGCGCAGGCGGCGGCGAGAGAGGGGCGCTTCGGTTCGCGCCCCGCGTAATACAGGGGAACGGAATGGCGGCGAATCCAGGCGACGGAACAACCGAGCCCGAAGGCGGACCGGTTCGCCACATTCCGGTTCTTCTGAAGGAAGTTTTGCAGGCGCTCGAACCCCGGGCCGGCAAGGTCATCCTCGACGGTACGTTCGGGGCGGGCGGCTATACATCCGCCATCCTGGCTGAAGGTGCCGACGTGATCGCCCTCGACCGCGATCCGAATGCGATCGCCGCCGGCAAGGCGCTGGTCGATGCTCACAAGGGTCGCCTCCACCTCGTTCATTCGCAATTCTCCGATCTTGCCGATCATGCGCCCGAGGGCGGGCTCGACGGTATCGTGCTCGATATCGGCGTCTCCTCCATGCAGATCGACGAGGCCGATCGCGGCTTCTCCTTCCAGCGCAACGGTCCGCTCGACATGCGCATGTCGGCGAGCGGCGTCTCTGCGGCCGATGTCGTCAATCGCGCCAAGGTCGGCGATCTCACCCGCATCTTCGGTTTCCTCGGCGAGGAAAAGCAGTCGGGCCGCATCGCCCGCGCCATTGAAAAGCGTCGCCTGACCGAGCCGTTCACCACCACGCGCGAACTCGCCAACCTCATCGAGACGGTCAATCCGCGCAAAGCCAAGGACAAGATCCATCCGGCGACCCGCGTCTTCCAGGCGCTCAGGGTCTTCGTCAACGACGAGCTGGGCGAGCTTGCGCAGGCGCTGTTCGCCGCCGAGCGGGCGCTGAAGCCGGGCGGACGCCTGGTGGTGGTCACCTTCCATTCGCTCGAAGACCGGATCGTCAAGCAGTTCTTCGCCGATCGTTCCGGCAAGGCCTCAGGTTCCCGTCACCTTCCGATGGTCGAGGCCAAGCCGGCGATCTTCGACCCGCTCGGCAAGTCGATGATCGCGGCGAGCGACGAGGAGGCGGAGCTCAATCCGCGCGCCCGTTCCGCCAAGCTTCGCGCCGGTATCCGCACGGAAGCCCCGCCGAGGGCCGCCGACATGTCCATTTTCGATCTGCCCGATCTCGCCAGCCTTGCAAAGATGGGAGCCTGATAATGCTGCGTAGCTTCGATCTTGTCCTGATCGGCGTCATGACGGCTGCGGCCGTCGTCACCTATTCGATCAAGCACCGCGCCGACGAGAAGCTCAACGAGGTTCGCCGGCTCGAGGCGGAAATCAAGCTGGAGAAGGACACGATCGACCTGCTCAAGGCCGACTGGGCCCTGCTGACCCAGCCGAACCGCCTGCACCGGCTGATCAACGTCTACAATTCCGAGCTCGCGCTCGCGCCGACCGAGACGACCCAGCTTGCGATGCCGAAGGAGCTGCCGATGCCGAAGGCGCGGCTGCCGCAGCCCGAGACGACCATCGAGGACATCATCGCCGGCAAGAACAGCGAAGTCGCCGCCGCGCTGAAGGGCGTTGCGGCAGCCAAGGCCAAGCCCGCCGCCAAAATTCCCGTGCCGCTCCGGCGCGGTCCCATCGAAGTCATTTCCACAGGATCGGTGAAACGCTGATGTCCTTCCTGTCCCGCATCATGATCGTCAAAAGCCGCGCGCACTTCTCGTCCGGCAGCCGCGGCCGCGGTTCCGAGAAGGCGTCCTTCGAGGGGACCCGCAAGCGCAAGTCCGCCCAGGCGAAAAATCGCGTCGGCCTGCTGATCGCCGGTTTCGCCGTCTTCTATTGCGTCATCGGCGGCCGCCTGATGCAGTATGGCGTGGCGCAGCCCCTGACGACGTCGAGCATCCTGCCGGCGGACCGGCTGCTCGCCTCGCGTCCCGACCTCGTCGACCGCAACGGCGCGGTCCTGGCGACCGACATCCGCACCGTCTCGCTGTTTGCCGAACCCAACAAGATCATCGACGCCGACGAGGTGATCGAGAAGCTCTCGACGGTTCTGAACGACCTCGACGTCAAGGGTACCTATTCGAAGCTCACTTCGAACTCGCGTTTCCAGTGGCTTCGCCGCCAGCTGACCCCGAAACAGCAGAGCCAGATCCTGGCGCTCGGCATTCCGGGCATCGGGTTCCGTCCCGAGAAGCGCCGCTTCTATCCGGGCGGCCCGACGGCCGCGCATGTGGTCGGTTACGTCAATATCGACAATCGCGGCGTCGCCGGGATGGAGCGCTACGTCGACAACCAGGGCCTTGCGGATCTGGCCGCCGTCGGCATGACCTCCAGCCAGCCGCTGGAACCGGTCAAGCTGTCCATCGACCTGCGTGTCCAGTCCATCGTTCGCGATGTGGTGACCGAGGCGATCAGCAAATACAGCTCGATCGGCGCCGGCGCCGTCGTCCTCGACGTCCATACCGGCGAGGTGCTCGCCATGGCGTCCGCACCCGATTTCGATCCCAACAATCCGGCCGAAGGCGGCGAGGAGGGATGGTTCAACCGCGTGTCGAACGGCACGTTCGAAATGGGCTCCACCTTCAAGTCGTTCACCATCGCCATGGGTCTGGATTCGGGCAAGGTGAACCTTCAGAGCACGTTCGACGCGCGTTTCCCGATCCGGATCGGCGGTTTCACCATCAAGGATTTCCACGGCAAGGGCCGCATACTGAGCGTTCCGGAAATCTTTCAGTTTTCGTCGAATATCGGCACCGCCAAGATTGCCGATACGGTGGGCATCGAAGCCCACAAGGATTTCCTGACCAAGCTCGGCCTGCTGACGAAAATGCACACCGAGCTTCCTGAGGTGGCCTATCCGAGCCAGCCGCGCGAGTGGAAGAAGATCAACTCGGTCACAATCTCCTTCGGCCACGGCGTGTCGACGACGCCGCTGCAGACGGCGGTTGCCGGCGCGGCGCTGGTCAACGGCGGCAAGCTTGTCGAACCGACCTTCCTGCCGCGCACGCGTGCGGAAGCCGACAAGGTGGCCACCCAGGTGATGAAGCCGACCTCCAGCAAGGACATGCGCTTCCTTTTCGAATGGAACGGCGTCAACGGATCGGGCAGGAACGCGCGCGTCGCAGGCTTCAACGTCGGCGGCAAGACGGGAACGGCGGACAAGGTCGTCAACGGGCGCTACGCCCATGACAAGAACTTCAACGCCTTCCTCGCAGCCTTCCCGATGGACAATCCCCAGTATGTGGTCCTGACGTTCTGCGACGAGCCCAAGACCGACAAGGGCAATGGCGCGGCTCTTGCCGCGACATCCGCTGCTCCGATGGTCAAGGAGATCATCACCCGGGCTGCTCCCATTCTCGGTGTAAAGCCGAAATTCGGCAATGACGGTTCTGCCCTGCTTGTGTCTTATTGAGCGATAACAACGTGAGCGGACGAATCGAGGGGACGACGCTCAGAATGGACAATCAGCTGATGAAATTGCGCGAACTCGCCGGAGGGGATTTCCCGGAAATAGCCGATCTGATGGCCGGGCCGGCAGGTGATCTCGATGTGACCGGTCTTACTTCAGACAGCCGCAAGGTGAGGCCCGGCATGCTGTTTGCAGCGCTCGCGGGCACCAAGGCGGACGGTTCCGGCTATATCGGCGATGCAGCCGCGCGCGGCGCGGTCGCGGCGATTGCGGGGCAGGCGGCCGAGGCGGGCATTCCCGTTCTTGCGGTTTCCAATCCGCGCCGGCTGCTGGCGCTCGCCGCCGCCCGTTTCTACGGCGCGCAGCCGCAAACGATGGTGGCGGTGACCGGCACGGCCGGCAAGACTTCCGTCGCCTCCTTCACCCGCCAGATCTGGGCGCATGCCGGCCATGCCGCAGCCCAGATCGGCACGACCGGCGTCGTCTCGCCCACCCGCAACGACTACGGAACGCTGACCACGCCGGATCCCGTCGAACTGCAGCAGCTGCTGGCAGAACTGGCTGCCGAAGGCGTCACCCACGCCGCCATGGAGGCTTCCAGCCACGGCCTCGACCAGAGCCGGCTCGACGGCGTGCGCCTTTCCGCCGCCGGTTTCACCAATCTCGGCCGCGACCACATGGATTACCATCCGACGATCGAAAGCTACATGGCCGCCAAGATGCGGCTTTTCGATACGCTGATGCCGAAAGGCTCGCCGGCGGTGATCTTCGCCGATGACGCCTGGTCGGAGGAAGCGATGCGGGTGGCGACGGCTGCCGACCTCGACGTCCGCACGGTCGGCCGAAGGGGAGACTATCTTTGCCTGAAGCGGGTCGAGCATTTCCGCCACAAGCAGAAGGCCGAGATCCATATCGGCGACCAGATCTTCGAAGTCGATATTCCGCTTGCCGGTGATTTTCAGGTGGCGAACGCGCTGGTCGCGGCAGGGCTTGCCATGTCGACCGGTGTTCCGGCCGCCATCGCCATGGCCGCGCTCGAAAAACTGGTCGGCGCCTCGGGTCGTCTCGAACTGATCGGCCAGACAAAGGACGGCGCGCTCGCCTATGTGGATTATGCCCACAAGCCGGACGCGCTGGAAAACGTGCTGATCTCCGTGCGTCCGTTCACGACCGGCCGCGTCATCGTGGTGTTCGGCTGCGGCGGCGACCGCGACAAGGGCAAGCGGCCGATCATGGGCGATGTGGCGACACGGCTTGCCGACATCGTCATCGTCACCGACGACAACCCGCGTTCCGAGGTCGCGGAAGTGATCCGCTCCGAGATCATGGCGGCGGCCCCGGGCGCGATCGAGATCGGCGACCGGGCAAAGGCGATCCGCGAGGCGGTAGGGATGCTCCAGTCGGGCGATACGTTGATCGTCGCGGGCAAGGGCCATGAGGAAGGCCAGACGATCGGCACCACGGTCCTGCCGTTTTCCGATCACGTCGAAGTCCGCAAAGCGCTGGAGGAACTGAAATCGTGAGCTGGTTATGGACCTCCGAGGATCTGACGTCCGCCATGGGCGGCCGGCCGATCGGCTCGCTTCCGGCGGGCATTACCGGCATCTCGATCGACAGCCGCTCCATCGGTCAGAACGAGGCTTTTTTCGCCATCAAGGGCGACCGCGTCGATGGTCATGATTTTGCGAGCCTGGCGGTCGCCAACGGCGCGACGCTGATCGTCGTCAACGAGGCGAAACTGCCGGCGCTCGGCAAGCTGAGCGTGCCGATGATCGTCGTCGAGGACGTGCTGGCGGCGCTCGGCAGACTGGCGCTTGCCGCGCGGGCGAGAAGCCGGGCACGGATCGTCGCCATCACCGGTTCGGTCGGCAAGACAACCACCAAGGAGATGCTGCGCCATGCGCTCGCTCCTTCCGGCCGGGTGCATGCCGCCGTCGCCTCCTTCAACAATCACTGGGGCGTGCCGCTGACGCTGGCGCGCATGCCGGCCGATACCGATTTCGGCGTGTTCGAGATCGGCATGAACCATCCCGACGAGATCCGTCCGCTGGTGAAGATGGTGCGCCCGCATGTGGCGATGATCACCACGATCGCCGCCGCCCATCTCGGCCATTTCAAGGACCTGGAAGAGATCGCGAGCGCCAAGGCGGAGATCTTCGAAGGCCTGGAGCCGGGCGGCTCGGCAATCCTCAATCGCGATATCAAGCAGTTCGACTTCCTCGAGCAAAAGGCGAAGGATGCCGGTGTTTCGCATATCCACACCTTCGGCCAGCACGCCAAGGCGGATTTCCGGCTGGCGGATTTCGAAGGCAATGCGGAAAACTCGGTCGTCTGGGCGGTGCTGAACGGCGAGACGTCGGAAGTCCATATCGGCGCACCCGGCCGGCATATCGCCGAAAACGCCATGGCGGTCCTCGGCGCCTGCCTGCTGGTCGGCGCGGACATGGCCGGCGCCATGGCGGCGCTCGCGGCGCTGAAGCCGGTCAAGGGCAGGGGCGAACGCCACCGCCTCGGCATCGGCGAGGGCCACCTGACGCTGATCGACGAGAGCTACAACGCCAATCCGGCCTCGATGCGCGCGGCGATCGCGCTGCTTGCCTCGGCGACGCCGGAACTGACCGGCCGGCGGATCGCGGTCCTCGGCGACATGCTGGAGATGGGAGAGTTCTCGGCTCAGGTGCATGAGGAACTGGCTGGCCCGCTGCTTGCCGCCGGCATCGAACATGTCTGGCTAGCAGGAAAAGAAATGGCGGCACTCAAGGAATCGCTGCCGGCAAACGTCCAAGTGACGTATTTCGACAAAACGGCGGATCTCGCCGATTACGCGGTGCGCTCGGTGATGCCGGGCGACGTGGTGATGGTGAAATCCTCGCTCGGGCTCGGTTTCGGCAAGATCGTCGCCGCGCTTATTGACAACTACCCGGCATTCTCCGACACGGAGCGCCACTAATGAGACGGGCTTCTGGAAAGGGCGCTGAATGCTGATCTGGCTTGTGGAACTGGCGGACAAAGTCCTGTTTTTCAACCTGTTCCGGTACATCACCTTCCGGACCGGCGCTGCTATGTTCACGTCCGCGCTGATCGTCTTCCTGTTCGGGCCGATGATCATCGCCTCGCTTCGACTGCGCCAGGGCAAGGGCCAGCCGATCCGTGCCGACGGGCCGCAGACCCATTTCAAGAAGGCCGGCACGCCGACCATGGGCGGCCTGATGATCCTCGCTGGCATCGTCGGTGGCTCGCTGCTCTGGGCGGATCTTTCGAATGTCTACGTGGTAGCCACTTTGCTCGTGACGCTCGGTTTCGGCGCGATCGGCTTTTATGACGACTATCTGAAAGTCACCAAGCAGACCGACAAGGGCTTTTCCGGCAAGGCGCGTCTCGGCATCGAGTTCGTGATCGCGGGGATCGCCGTCTTCTTCATGATGCGCGTGGCGCTCGCCACCGGCCAGTCGGGCAATCCGACGCTCGGCACCTCGATCGCCTTTCCCTTCTTCAAGGACCTGTTCGTCAATCTCGGCGTCTTCTTCGTCCTGTTCGGCGGGTTCGTCATCGTTGCCGCCGGCAATGCGGTAAACCTGACCGACGGGCTCGACGGGCTGGCGATCGTGCCGGTGATGATCGCCGCCGCCTCCTTCGGCGTTATCGCCTATCTCGCCGGCAATTCGGTGTTTGCGGGTTACCTGCAGATCAATTTCGTGCCCGGCACCGGCGAGCTTGCCGTGATCGTCGGCGCGGTGATCGGCGCCGGCCTCGGCTTCCTCTGGTTCAATGCGCCGCCGGCCGCGATCTTCATGGGCGATACCGGGTCGCTGGCGCTCGGTGGCCTGATCGGTTCGGTGGCGGTCGCCACCAAGCACGAGATCGTCATGGCGATCATCGGCGGCCTGTTCGTGATGGAGACGCTGTCCGTGATCATCCAGGTCGGCTTCTTCAAGATGACCGGCAAGCGCGTCTTCCTGATGGCGCCGATCCATCACCATTTCGAAAAGCTCGGCTGGACGGAAAGCCAGGTGGTGATCCGCTTCTGGATCATCGCCGTCGGCCTTGCGATGCTCGGCCTTTCGACGCTCAAGTTGCGGTGACGCCCTGATGATTGCGGTCACCACGTTCAAGGACAAACCCGTCGCGCTCTTCGGTCTCGGCGGCTCGGGGCTCGCGACCGCCAAGGCCCTGGTTGCGGGCGGCGCGCGGGTGATTGCCTGGGACGACAATCCCGACAGCGTCGCCAAGGCCGCGGCGGAAGGGATCGCGACTGCCGATCTGCGGGGCATAGACTGGTCGGCACAGGTCGCCTTCGTCTTGTCGCCCGGCGTGCCGCTCACCCATCCGAAACCGCATTGGAGCGTCGATCTCGCGCGCGCCGCCGGCGTCGAGATCATCGGCGACGTGGAGCTTTTCGTGCGCGAGCGGCGGGCGCATGCGCCCGATTGCCCGTTCATCGCCATTACCGGCACCAACGGCAAGTCGACGACCACCGCGCTGATCGCCCATATCCTGAAATCCAGCGGCCGCGACACGCAGCTCGGCGGCAATATCGGCACGGCGATTTTAACGCTCGACCCGCCCAAGGATCAGCGCTTCTTCGTCGTCGAATGTTCGTCATACCAGATCGATCTGGCCCCGACGCTCAATCCGACCGCAGGCATTCTGTTGAACCTCACGCCCGACCATCTCGACCGCCACGGCACGATGCAGCACTATGCTGACGTGAAGGAACGGCTCGTCGCCGGCAGCAAGACGGCGGTGATCGGCGTCGACGATTCGTTCTGCGCGCTGATTGCTGACCGCGTCGAGCGGGCCGGGGTCAAGGTGCGCCGGATCTCCAAGCGGGTTGTCGTTGCCGACGGACTTTATGCCGAGGGCAGCCGGATCATCGAGGCGCATGGCGGCGCGACGTCGCTGCTCGTCGATCTCGACGGCATCCAGACGCTCAAGGGCAGCCACAACGCCCAGAATGCGGCTGCGGCAATCGCCGTCTGCCTGGCGGTCGGTGTTTCGAAAGACGAAATCCGTGCGGGATTGAAATCTTTCCCGGGCCTGAAGCACCGGATGCAGCCGGTCGGCCGCAAGGTTCATGTTGTGTTCGTCAACGATTCGAAGGCGACCAATGCGGATGCGGCAGCTCCGGCGCTTTCCAGCTACGACCGGATCTACTGGATTGCCGGCGGCCTGCCGAAAGAAGGCGGGATAGTCAGCCTCGCTCCACTCTTCCCGCGTATCGTCAAGGCCTATCTGATCGGAGAAGCAGCTCCGGCCTTTGCTGCGACGCTTGGCGAGGCGGTGCCCTACGAGATTTCGGGCACGCTCGAAAAGGCGGTTGCACATGCCGCGGCGGATGCCGGAGCCGATACCACACCGTCCGCGGTGATGTTGTCGCCGGCCTGCGCCAGCTTCGATCAGTTCAAGAATTTCGAGGTTCGCGGAGATGCCTTTGTCGGCCATGTCGCGGGCCTCGACGGCGTCACGATGTTGATAGACTTGGGTTGATCGAGTTTGGATTGATCGAGACGGAAAAGGGGAACGACAGATGGTAAGCCGCGCAGACCGTGGACCGCTTGCAGACTGGTTCTGGACGATCGACCGTTTCTTCCTCGTCGCCTTCGTGCTGCTGATGGGGGTCGGCTTCATGCTCTCCTTCGCCGCCTCGCCGGCGGTGGCCGAGCGCATCGGTCTCGACAGCTTCCATTTCGTCGAACGTCACGCGCTGTTCCTGCTTCCCTCGCTGATCGTAATGGTCGGTCTGTCCTTCCTGACGCCGCGGCAGGTGCGCCGGACGGCGATCGTCCTCTTGATCATCGCGCTGGCGCTGATGGTGCTGGCGCTGTTCTTCGGCGTCGAGGTCAAAGGATCGCGCCGCTGGATCGGCGTTGGGGTATTCTCCATCCAGCCCTCGGAATTCATGAAGCCGGCCTTCGTGGTCGTGTGTGCATGGCTGTTCGCCGAGCACGCGCGGCAGCCTGAAATCCCTGGCAACCTCTTCGCCATCATCCTGTTCGGCATCGTCGCCGCGCTGCTCGTCGCGCAGCCCGACCTTGGCCAGACCATCCTGACCAGCGTCGTCTGGGGTGGCATGTTCTTCATGGCCGGCATGCCCTGGCTGTGGATCGTGATGCTTGGCGGGGTCGGCGCGGGCGGCATCGTCACAGCCTATTACATGCTGCCGCACGTGACCGCCCGTTTCGACAAGTTCCTGACCGGCGAGGGCGACCGTTTCCAGATCGAGACGGCGCATGAGGCAATCCTGCAAGGCGGCTGGTTCGGGCAGGGACCGGGCGAGGGCATCGTCAAGCGTATTCTCCCCGATAGCCATACCGACTTCGTGTTCTCGGTTGCAGCCGAAGAATTCGGCATTATCTTCTGTATGGCACTGGTGGCGATCTTCGCCTTCATCGTGCTGCGCGGCCTGAACCACGCCTTCAAGGAGCGCAACGACTTCAACCGGTTCGCGGTCGCTGGCCTCGTGCTGCAGATCGGCATGCAGTCGCTCATCAATATCGGCGTCAATCTCGAACTCATGCCAGCCAAGGGCATGACGCTCCCCTTGATCTCCTATGGCGGCTCCTCGATGATCGCGATCTGCATCACTGCAGGCTTCATCCTGGCGCTTACCCGCCATCGTCCGGAGAAGCGAGCGCAGGAGCGGAGCCTGTTCCGGGTCGCCCAGGGCGTACCCGCGGAGTAAAGTCGAATGAGCAAGGGCATTATCCTGCTTGCCGCCGGGGGAACCGGCGGCCATGTGTTTCCGGCGGAAGCGTTGGGACACGAACTGAGGGAACGCGGTTATTCCGTGCACCTCGTCACCGACAGCCGGGCCGAGCGCTATTCCGGCACCTTTCCGGCCGACGAGATCCATGTCGTTCCGTCCGGAACGTTCGGATCCAAGAACCCGATCGCGCTCGCCCGCACCGGCTGGAAGCTGTGGACGGGCCTGCGGGCGGCGCGCCGCCTGATTTCCCGGCTGAAGCCGCTCGCCGTCGTCGGTTTCGGGGGGTATCCGACCGTGCCGCCGCTGATGGCCTCGACCGCCATGGGCGTGCCGACGTTGATCCATGAGCAGAACGCCGTGATGGGCCGCGCCAACAAGGCGCTGGCCGCCAAGGTGCAGGCGATCGCCGGCGGTTTCCTGCCCGAAAGCGGCGGTCCCTATGCCGACAAGACGGTGACGACCGGCAATCCGGTGCGCCCTGCGGTGCTTGCGGCCTCAAATGTCCCGTACAGGCCGTCGCGCGGCGGCGATCCGTTCCGGCTGGTCGTGTTCGGCGGCAGTCAGGGCGCGCAGTTCTTCTCGTCTGTCGTGCCGACGGCGCTCAGCCTGCTCGACCAGGTCGAGCGCGATCGTGTCGTCGTCACGCAGCAGGCGCGTCCGGAAGACAAGGATCGGGTCAGCTCCTGTTTTGCGAAGCTGAAGGCACCGGCCGACATTTCCTCGTTCTTCTCGGACATGGCCGAGCGGCTGGCGATGGCTAATCTCGTCATCTGCCGCTCCGGCGCCTCGACGGTGTCGGAAATCGCGGTGATCGGCCGGCCGGCCATTCTCGTGCCTTACCCGCATGCTCTGGATCATGATCAGGCAGCCAATGCGCAGGCGCTGGTGGCGACCGGCGGCGCCAAGGTGGTGCAGCAGTCGGATCTGTCTCCGGAAAAGCTTGCCGCGATCATTTCGGGTGCGATGAAGGATCCGGACAAGCTCGAGAGAATGGCGGCAGCCGCCAAGTCCGCCGGACGGCCCAACGCCACCGGCCTGCTTGCGGATCTGGTCGTCGCGATCGCCGAGCGGAAATCGATTTCGGAATTCAAGACACTGGCAGACAGGGGAGTGCATTCATGAAGATGCCGAAGGCCATCGGGCTCGTCCATTTCATCGGCATTGGCGGTATCGGCATGAGCGGTATCGCGGAAGTGCTGCATAATCTCGGCCACAAGGTGCAGGGATCCGACCAAGCCGACGGCGCCAATGTCCAGCGCCTGCGCGACAAGGGCATTCCGGTGTTCGTCGGCCATCAGGCGGAAAACATCGGCGACGCCGAAGTGGTCGTCGTCTCCACCGCGATCAAGAAGAACAATCCGGAGCTGGTGGCGGCGCGCGAAAAATCGCTGCCGGTCGTCCGCCGCGCCGAAATGCTGGCCGAACTGATGCGCTTCCGCAATGCGATCGCCATCGGCGGCACGCATGGCAAGACGACTACGACTTCGATGGTCGCGACGTTGCTCGAGGCCGGCAATCTCGATCCGACCGTCATCAACGGCGGCATCATCAATGCCTATGGCACGAACGCCCGCATGGGCGAGGGCGAGTGGATGGTGGTCGAGGCCGACGAATCGGACGGCACCTTCCTGAAACTGCCCGCCGACGTCGCCGTGGTCACCAATATCGACCCGGAGCATCTCGACCATTACGGCAATTTCGATGCCGTGCGCGCCGCCTTCCGGCAGTTTGTCGAGAACGTGCCGTTCTATGGTTTCGGCGTGCTCTGCCTCGACCATCCGGAAGTGCAGGCGCTGGTCGGCCGCATCGAAGACCGCAAGATCGTTACCTATGGCGAAAATCCGCAGGCGGATGCGCGCTTCTCGAATGTGCGGATGGAAGGCACCAAGTCGATCTTCGACGTGGAGATCCGCCGACGCCGCACAGGTCGGGTGTTCCAGTTCAAGGATCTGGCGCTGCCGATGCCGGGTCGCCACAATATTTCCAACGCGACCGCCGCGATCGCTGTCGCCAACCGGCTCGGCATTTCGGAAGAGGATATCCGCAAGGGGCTTGCCAATTTCAGCGGCGTCAAGCGGCGCTTCACCCTGACGGGGACCTGGAACGGTGTGTCGATCTTCGACGATTACGGCCACCATCCGGTGGAGATCAAGGCCGTGCTGCGGGCGGCGCGCGAATCGTGCCAGGGCCGCATCATCGCCGTCCACCAGCCGCATCGCTACACCCGCCTGGCGAGCCTGTTCGAGGATTTCGCCAACTGCTTCAACGATGCCGACAGCATTCTCCTCGCACCGGTCTACGCCGCGGGCGAGGAACCGATCGAAGGCGCGAATTCGGAAGCCCTGGTTTCGCGTATCCGTTCGGGAGGCCATCGCGACGCGCGATACATGGCATCGCCGAGCGAACTCGCTTCGATTGTATCGGGCATTGCGAAACCGGGTGATTTCGTGGTTCTTCTGGGGGCAGGCAATATCACGCAGTGGGCGGCAGCATTGCCGAAGGAACTGGAAAGCATATCGGGACGATAGGAAATGAAACAGGTGAACGGGGAAAAGCTTCTGGCGTCGTTGGGGGATGACGTCAACAAATTGCGCGGCAGGCTGACGCCGGACGCGCCGATGGATCGTGTCACCTGGTTCCAGGCCGGCGGTCTCGCCGAACTGATGTTCCAGCCCCATGACGTCGACGACCTCGTGACCTTCTTGCAGATCCTGCCGGAAGAGGTGCCGCTGACCGTGGTCGGCGTCGGCTCCAACCTTCTGGTTCGCGACGGGGGCATTCCGGGTGTTGTGCTGCGGCTCTCCGCCAAGGGCTTCGGCGGTCTTGACCTCGTCGGCGACAACCGAATCCAGGCCGGCGCGATCTGCCCGGACAAGCATATTGCCGCCATGGCGATGGACAATGGTATCGGCGGTTTCGCCTTCTATTACGGTATTCCCGGCTCGATCGGCGGTGCGCTCCGCATGAATGCCGGTGCCAATGGCGGCGAAACGGCCGGTCGCGTCATCGAGGTGCATGCCGTCGACCGCAAGGGCGAGAAGCATGTCTTCTCGAATGACGGCATGGGTTACAGCTATCGGCATTCGTCCGTACCGGCCGATGTAATCTTCACCCATGCGGTCTTCGAAGGATATCCGGAAGACCGCGCCAAGATTCGTGCCGATATGGATGCGGTCCGCCAGCACCGCGAAACGGTGCAGCCGATCAAGGAAAAGACCGGTGGTTCGACCTTCAAGAACCCGGAAGGTCATTCCGCCTGGAAGCTGATCGACGAAGCGGGTGGCCGCGGGCTGATGAACGGCGGCGCACAGATGTCGTCGCTCCACTGCAATTTCATGATCAATATCGGCCATGCAACCGGCTACGATCTTGAATATCTCGGCGAGATGGTCCGCCAGCGCGTTTTTGAAAATTCCGGCATCAAACTGGAATGGGAAATCAAGCGCCTCGGTGTCTTCATGCCTG
>Ga0102590_1000252_pt1 | contig 138261 bp, 135 predicted proteins | sample AraplaMF_Col_mMF_FD_76859 | JGI IMG/M metagenome (GOLD analysis project Ga0102590, IMG submission 76859) | Arabidopsis root microbial communities from the University of North Carolina, USA - plate scrape MF_Col_mMF | ecosystem: Host-associated > Plants > Roots > Endosphere | place: USA... | reverse complement strand
CATCGCCGTGGTCACCGCGCCGCCGCCGGCATGGTCCGCCAGCCCGGCGACCACCCCGCCATGAAAGAAGCCGTTGATCTGCAGGAGATTGTCGCTCCTTGCCAGCGACATCACGACGTGGCCTGCTTCCGCGCTCTCGACCCTGGTGCCGACGTTGCTGGTGTAGCCGGGCGCGCTGGTGACCCGTTCGACCAGGGCGCGGATCGCATCTGAAGTCATCGGTTGTTTGGGCTGGTCCATCCCTTCCTCCCGGCTGGCAGCGCGGGCGCATGCTCCGGCCGGGGAGAGGCTTAGGCAATCCCGATTGCTCCGATATCAAGCCATAGGTATCTTCTATGGATGGACTTCAAGCAGATCAGGTACTTCGTCGCCGTTGCCGAAGCGGGCAGCTTCAGTGAAGGCGCGCGCCGGGCGTTCGTCACGCAGCCGACGCTGTCGGCCGCGATCGCCGCCCTCGAGGCCGAGCTCGGCTTTGCCTTGCTGGAGCGCCATGCGCGCGGCGTGCGGCTCACCCCAAGGGGCGAAGAGGTGCTGGAGACCTCGCGGTCGATCCTGCGCCAGACCGAGCGACTCAAGGCGGTGTCCGGCGGCAAGCCGCCCGGCCGGCCGCTGCGGCTCGGCATTCTGCCGACGATTGCGCCGGCCCTCGTGACGCAATGGATCGGACGATTGCAAGCGCTGGCGCCCGGCCGGTCTTGGCGCACCGAGGATGCGCCGCTTGCCAAGCTGCAGGAGCGGCTCGCCAGCGGTCGCTACGATGTCATCCTGAGCGCGCTGGGATCGGCGCCCCGCGGCCACCGGCAGCTGGAGCTGGCGGCCGACCGGCAGGCGCTCGCGGTTTCCGCGCGCGCCTTTCCGCGCGGGCCGGTTTCGCCGGAGATATTGGCGGGCCAGCCTTTGATCGTGCGGGTGCATTGCGAGCAGTTGCAGTCGGCATCGCGCATTCTCGACGCATGGAAGGTGCGGCCGCGCGTGGTCGCGCAGACCGACAGCGATGCACGAGCGCTCGCGATGGTGGCGGCGGGTCTCGGCTTCTGCCTGATGCCGGACAGCTTTGAACACCCCGAGGTCAGGATGCTCCGCCCCGAAGGGGTCGAGCTGACGCGGCGGCTCGGCTTTGAATGGGTCAGGGGCGGCGGAGACGGAGGCCTGGATCGCGCGCTGGATGATCTGTGACTGATACAGCGAAGTCGCGCGTAAAACTTCCGTCCGTCATGTGCCGTACATCCGAGTTTCACGGCGGCGGACAATACCCGATTCATCGATGCGGCTTGACGGTGAGTTATCGTTCTCATACGATTACAGGTAGAAATCCACAAATCCTGTTTGAAATCTTTTTGTAGGACCTGCTTCGGCTGGCTGCGCGCCGCCACACTTCCAATCCCCGGTCTTTCCCCAGCCGTGTCGCACCGCGTCACGGCACAAACCTCCGCGCCCATTTCAGGAGATTGCAATGGCTATCATCAACGGCACCAATGCAAGCGACACGCTCAACGGTACGGCCGGTGACGATTTTATTTTCGGTCAGGGTGGTGCTGACATTCTCGCAGGCCTTGGCGGCGCGGATTTCATCGATGGCGGCGCAGGCACCGATACCGCGACCTATGCCGCGTCGCTGGCGGCGGTCAATGTCAGCCTGGCGACGGGGCACGGCAGCGGCGGCGACGCCGAAGGCGATACGCTGACCAATGTCGAGAACCTGACCGGATCGGCGTTTGACGATACGCTCGAAGGCAGCGGCGGGACCAACGTGCTCGCCGGCGGCGACGGCACGGACACCGTTTCTTATGAGCACGCCGCGGCCGGCGTCACGGTCAGCCTCGCCAAGACGACGGCGCAGAACACGGTCGGTGCCGGCAGCGACACGCTGAGCGGATTCGAGAACCTGATCGGATCGCATTTCGACAACAATCTCACCGGCTCATCGACGGCGAACACGATTGTCGGCCTTGAGGGCAATGACATTTTGGCCGGTCTCGGCGGTGCCGACACGCTCGATGGCGGCGATGGCATCGATACCGCAAGTTACGCGGCCTCGCTGGCCGCGGTCGATGTCAGCCTGACGACGGGCATCGCCACCGGCGGCGACGCGGAAGGCGATACGCTTCTCAATATCGAGAACCTGACCGGATCGGCCCATGACGACGTGCTGGAAGGCAATGCCGGCAACAATGTCCTGGCGGGCGGTGGCGGCAACGACACGGTGTCTTACGAGAATGCATCCGCCGGCGTCACGGTAAGCCTCGCGCTCGCGGCCGCGCAAAACACCGGCGGTGCCGGCACCGATACGCTGAGCGCGTTCGAAAATCTTACCGGCTCGCATTTCGACAACGTCCTGACCGGCTCGGCCCAGGCCAACGTCATCGTCAGCTTCGAAGGCAACGATACGCTGGACGGCGGCGCCGGCGCGGACACGCTGATCGGCGGCGCGGGCAATGACAGCTATGTCGTCGACAACGCCGGTGACGATGTGACGGAAGCCGCGGGCGAGGGTGCCGACACCGTTCTGTCGTCGATCAGCTACACGCTCGGGGCCAATGTCGAGAACCTGACGCTGACCGGGGCGGGCAATCTCAACGCCACGGGCAATGCCGCAGGCAACGTCATCTCGGGGAATACCGGCAACAACACGCTGGCGGGTCTTGGCGGGGCCGACGCGCTCGATGGCGGCGCGGGCACCGACACGGCTACTTACGCCGCATCGGCGGCGGGCGTGAACGTCAGCCTGGCGACCGGACTCGGCGGCGGCGGCGACGCCGAGGGTGACACGCTTGTCGGCATCGAGAACCTGACCGGATCGGGCCAGAACGATATCCTGGAAGGTGACGGCGCCAACAATGTGCTGGCCGGCGGCTCCGGCAACGACACGGTGTCCTATGCGAATGCCGCGGCGGCCGTCACGGTCAGCCTGGCGCAGACAACCGCGCAGAACACGATCGGCGCCGGCACCGATACGCTAACCGGGTTCGAGAACCTGACCGGGTCCGCATTCGACGACACGCTCACCGGCAACAGCGTCGCCAATATCCTGACCGGTGGGCTCGGCGCCGATATCATCAGCGCAAGCGGCGGCGCTGACCGGCTCGACGGCGGCGCCGGCAATGACAGCCTGACCGGCGGCACGGGCGCAGATACCTTTGTTTACGCTGCTGGCGGCGGGGCCGATGTCGTCACGGATTTCAGCCACGGCCAGGGCGACCGGATCGACGTGACGGGTGTGCCGGGCATCTTCAGCCTGGGCGACATCCAGTCGCGCGCCACGCAGCAGGGCGCCAACACCGTCATCGATTTCGGCAATGGCGATACCCTGACATTGCAGAACATCACGCTGGCTGCGCTCGTCGCCGGCGACTTCATATTCCCCAATTTGATCGTCGGCACGCCCGCGCGCGACACGCTGATCGGGACCAGCCAGGCGGACGCCATCTTTGGCCTCGCCGAGAACGACCGGCTGCAAGGGCTCGGCGGCAACGATCAGCTTGACGGCGGCGCGGGCTTCGACCGGGCGGTCTATGCGGACGCCAGCGGCGCCATCACCGTCGACATGGCCGCCGGCACGGTCTCCGGCGCGGGTGTGGGCGTCGACTTGCTGACACACATCGAGGGCGTTGTCGGCAGCGATTTCGCCGACACGTTCAACGCCGTGGGCTTTACCGGCTCCAGCGAAATCCCCGGCGTGCAGGTCGGCCTGAACGAGTTCGAGGGCCGCGGCGGCGACGATGTGATCATCGGAAGCACCAATGTGCTGGGCTTGCGGATGACGCGGATAAGCTATTTGAGCGCGACGGACGCTGTGACCGTGGACATTGCCGCGGGCACCGCCGATGGCAACGTCTCGGTCGGGCATGACACGTTCTCGAACGTCTATTCGGTCTGGGGATCGGCCTTCAACGATACCTTGCGCGGCAGCGATAACGTCGCGGCCGGTACCTTCGAATTGTTCGAGGGGCGGGCGGGCGACGATTTCATCGATGGCCGCGGCGGGTACGACCGTGCCGACTATGCGAGTGATCCGGCCACCACATCGGGCATCGTCGTTCACCTCGCAGCCGGCACCGTCACCGGCGATGCGACCGTCGGCACCGACACGATTCGCGCCGTGGAGGCGGTCCGCGGCACCAATTTCGATGACCTCTACGATGCGACCGGCTTCGGTAGTCCCGGCGCCCTCAACGCCGGCTCGCTCGGAACGTTCAATGACTTCGCGGGCGCGGGCGGCAACGATACCGTCATCGGCAACGGCAACACCCGCCTCAATTACCAGCTTGCCGCGGGTGCCGTCACGGTGGACCTCGAGACGAGCCCGATCGGCACCACCAATGCCATTACCGTCGCGGGAAGCGCCACCGCACTGGGCGAGGGGACCGACACCTTCACCGGCGTCAACGCTGTCCAGGGCTCGACGTTTGGCGATACGCTGCTCGGCAGCAGCTTCAACAACACCTTCATCGGGATCGCAGGCGACGACTATATCGATGGCCGCGGCGGCTTCGACACGGCGGGCTATAACAACATTTCCACCGTCACCAGCGGAATCAATGTCGCCCTGGCGGCGGGCACGGTGACGGGCGACGCGTCGGTCGGCACCGACACGCTGCGCTCGATCGAGGCCATCCAGGGGACCGGCTTTGTCGATGTCTACAACGCCGTCGGCTACGGCCTCGTCGGTGCGCTGAACGTCGGCAACAACGGCAACTTCAACCAGTTCGAGGGCCTCGGCGGCGACGATAGCATCACCGGCAATGGCAACACGCGGCTGGTCTATGGCAATGCGCTGGCCGGGGTCACCGTCAACCTGGCGGCAGGCACCGCGACCGGCGACGCCTCCGTCGGCACTGACACCTTTACCGGCGTCAACAGCGCCATCGGCAGCAATTTTGTCGATACCTACGATGCGACCGGCTTCATCGGATTCAATTCGTTCCAGGGCCAGGGCGGCAACGACATCATTATCGGCAATGGCAGCACGCAGATCTTCTTCTTCAATGCTACCGCCGGTGTGATGGTCGATCTTGCCGCGGGAACGGCGAGCGGCGATACGTCCGTCGGCACCGATACCTTCACGGGCGTCAACAACGTCTCCGGCTCCAACTTCAACGACACGATCCTGGGCGGCGGCGGCAATGACTTCCTCAACGGCGGCAACAGCGGCAACGACACGCTGGACGGCCGCGGCGGCAACGACGTCCTGACCGGCGGCATCGGCGCGGATACGTTCGTCTACGCGGCCGGCGGCGGCGCCGACTTGATCAACGACTTCAGCCACGCCCAGGGCGACCGGATCGACGTGACCGGTGTGCCCGGCATCTTCGGCCTTGCCGATATCCAGTCTCGCGCCACCCAGGTGGGCTCGAACACGGTCATCAATTTCGGCAATGGCGATATCGTCACGCTGCAGAACGTGATGCTTTCCTCGCTGGTGGCCGGAGACTTCATCTTCCCGAACAGCATCACCGGCACGCCCGCGCAGGACGTGCTGGTCGGGACCGGCCAGGCCGATGCGATTTTTGGCCTCGATGCGAACGACCGCCTGCAAGGTCTCGGTGGCAACGACCAGCTCGACGGCGGCGCCGGCTTCGACCGCGCGATCTACACGGATGCCACCGGCGGCATCACCGTCAATCTGACCGCGGGCACGGTCTCCGGTCCCGGCGTCGGCAACGACCTTCTGACCGCGATCGAGGGCGTCGTCGGCAGCGACTTCGCCGACAATTTTACGGCGGCAGGCTTCACCGGGTGGAGCACCATTCCAGGCACGCCGGTGGGCTTGAGTGAGTTCGAAGGACGGGGTGGCAACGACGTCATCACCGGCACGGTCAATGCCTCAGGGCAGGTCCTCGGCCGCGTTTCCTATGTGAGCGCGACGGCGGGCGTGACGGTGGACCTCATCGCCGGCACGGCCGACGGCGATGCATCGGTCGGGCACGACACGTTCTCCTTCATCAATGCCATCGTCGGCTCGGCTTATGGCGATGTCATGTACGGCAGCAACAATCCGAACGGCACGTTCGAGCAGTTCGACGGCCGCGGCGGCGATGATTTCATGGATGGCCGCGGCGGATTTGACTATGCCGTCTACAACAACGATCCGCTGGTGACCGGCGCGATCACCGTCAACCTCGCTTCCGGTATTGTGTCCGGCGATGCCAGCATCGGCACCGATACTCTGCGCGGTATCGAGGCGGTGCGCGGCACCAGCTTCAACGATACTTTCGATGCGACCGGATTCTCGGGATCGAGCGCCAATGCCGGCTCGTCCGGCACATTCAACCAGTTCGAGGGCATGGCCGGCGACGACACCATCGTCGGCAACGGCAATACCAGGCTGCAATTTATTCTGGCGAGCGACGGCGTCACCGTCGACATCGCAGCCGGCACGTCCTACGGCACGGCGCCGGGAGATGTTGCAAATGTCGGCACCGATACGTTCACCGGGGTCAACTCCGTCATGGGCTCGATGTTCGGCGACACGCTGCTCGGCAGCGGCGGCAATGAACAATTCCTGGCGCTCGCCGGCGACGACTATATCGATGGCCGTGGCGGGCTCGATACGGCGCTCTACAACAATCTCACCAACGTGACGGGCGGCGTCAGCATAGCCATGGCGGCCGGCACCGTCACCGGCGACATCACGACCGGCACCGATACGCTGCGTTCGGTCGAAAGCGTTCAGGGGACCGTGTTCGACGACGTCTACGACGCCACCGGCTTCGGCAGCGTCGGCGCGCTCAACGTCGGCAGTAACGGTACCTTCAACCAGTTCGAGGGCCTGGGCGGCAACGACACCATCACCGGCAACGGCACCACGCAGATCAGCTATGCCAATGCGACCGCCGGGGTCAGCGTCGATCTGTCCACTGGCGTTGCCACGGGCGATGTGTCGGTCGGTACCGATACCATCACCGGCGGCGTCAGCCGGGTCGTGGGCTCGAACTTCGGCGATACGCTGACGGGCTTAGCCGCCACCGAATTCCTCAACGGCATGGCCGGCAACGACACGATCAACGGAGGCGGCGGCAACGATGTCCTGACCGGCGGGGCCGGCAACGACAACTTCGTCTTCGTGTCGAGTTCGACCGCCGGTGCGACCATCACGGACTTCGCCGGCAACGGCGCGGCCGCGGGAGATACGCTCGAATTCCACGGCTTCGGTACCGCCGTGGATGGCGCGACGCTGACGTGGCTTTCAGGCAATCAGTGGCAGGTTCATTCCGGCCTCGATGGTCATAACGAAATCATCACCATCAGCGGAACGACGGCGGCCAGCATTCACACCAGTGACTATCAGTTCCTGGCGTAGGCGCTTTTCGCAAACGAATCCGGCCGATCTCAATTCGGCCGGATCGGATCCTTCTCGATGCGGTTGTGCAACTGCCAGAAGCGGACGGTGCGCTGCGCCGTCTCCATCGACAGCTTGCGATAGTCGCGCTGCGCGAATTCCAGCGTCTGCTCGTTGACCGGATGCTTCGGCCGGTTGCGCAGGATCGACTCGACGGTCGGCCAGTTCAGGCGCGCCGACCGGCAGGGAATGAGCAGAAGGTCGGCGCGGGGGCCGTCCATCAGCTTGGCCGTCATTTCGACCGGCATCTCGTTGAGCACCGCCAGCGCGACGGTCACCTCGTCGAACTTGTTGGATTCCGCGAACTTGTAGACGGCTGCGTCGTCCAGCTCGTTCAGCCCCTTCATCAGCTTTACCAGCTCTTCGGCAACGCCGAAGCTGCGGGTCGGCGTCGGCGCTTCGCGAGTGACCTCGTTCATCACCCGCTTGATTTCTTCCTGCAGCGCGGGCGGCGCGATCGCCAGCAGGCGGTCGCGGACCGCCTCCTTGGCGCGGCGCAGCAGGTCGCGCATGAAGTTCGGCGGCAGATCGCCGCGCAGGCCGAGAATCTCGACCAGCTCGTCGTCGGCCGACGCACGGGCGACGATGCTGGAATAACCCTTGTCGGAAAACTGCGCGCCGGCATTGTTGGCGAGCTTTCGGATCACCTCGCCTTCGCCGCGGTCGACGATGACGTCGGTTACGGCGGCGGGCAGGCTGGCGCGGCCGGAAATGGCGAGCAGGTGATCCTGTCCCTTGCTGCTGGCGATCTCGACCAGCACCTCGGTCCCGAGCCGGCTGGAATGGGCCAGCACATTGCCGGCGACCTCGATCTCGTCGTCCCAGGCGAGATGCTGGATCACCTCGAACGGGGCGTAGTCGAGCGGCGCCAGCCGCTTGGAGAGCTCGGCCTTCGCCCGCGTCTCGACGCGCGCGATCAGAAGGCAGAGCACGTCGTCGAAGACCTTGACCTGGTCGTCGCTCAGACGTTCTCCGTCATTGAGAAACAAATCGGTAACTTGTCGCAGCGTCTCGACCCGTCGGGCAGACGAGCCGCCGCGGACGGCGTCTTCGAGTTCGGCAATGATCGAATGGGCCGGCTGTTGCACCATTGTGGGCAGCCTGTTGGTTGTTGAAGGGTTCGCGCACACAATGACGAGCCGAGCCTTACACTCGCGTTAAAAGCGAGAGCCGGTAGAACTACAGGCCTGCTGCATCGGAACGCGGCAGTTGTTCGCGGCGGACGCCGGCACGCGGCGGGCATAAAACCACGCCGCGGATTGCATACACTGTGTTCCGAATTGCTTTACCAACGACGCGGGCACGTATCCCGGCGATTCCGCGCGATAAATCGCCGGGAAATCGCCAGGAAGTCGTCAAGGCGCAGCCGACCGGCGTTCTGCCGCCGCTTCCGGTATCTCCGTGCGGCTGCTATCCTCACCAAATCGTTGCCGGAAAAAATCGATTGGCAACGTGCCGAACAAGGCGCCGTCAAGGCTGGGCGCGCCCGCGGAGGAAGCTCGGGGAACCAACGCTTAAGCATTCCTTCACGACGAACTTCATTAAACCTCTGACAGGGCATTTTGACCATGAGATCAGTCGTCATCACCGGCGCATCCACCGGCATCGGCTGGGCCTGTGCGAAGCTGCTGCTCGACCGCGGTTTTCGCGTGTTCGGCAGCGTGCGCAAGCAGGCCGACGCCGACCGCCTCAAGAGCGAGCTCGGGGCCAACTTCACGCCGCTGATCTTCGACGTGACCGACGAGGCGGCGGTGCTGGCCGCGGCGCGTGAGGTCCGTGGCGCCCTCAACGGCGAAACGCTGGCCGGCCTCGTCAACAATGCCGGCATCGCGGTCTCAGGTCCCGTGTTCGAACTCGCCGCCGACGAATTCCGCCGCCAGATGGAGGTCAATTTCATCGGGCCGATCATTGCGACCCAGGCCTTCGGGCCGCTGCTCGGTTCCGACCCGGCGCTGAAAGGGCCGAAGGGGCGGATCGTGATGATGTCGTCGGTTGCCGGCAAGAACGGCAGTCCGATGACCTCGCCCTATGCGGCCTCCAAGCACGCGCTCGAGGGGCTGTCGGAAAGCCTGCGCCGCGAGCTGATGCTGTTCGGGATCGACGTCATCATCATTGCGCCCGGCGCGGTGAAGACGCCGATCTGGAGCAAGGCCGAGGAGGTCGACATCTCGCCCTACAAGAACTCGCCCTTTTTGCCGATGCTGGAGAAGATCCGCACCGTGATGCTGGCGTTCGGCGCGGCCGGGCTGCCGGCCGAGGCGATCGCCGAGAAGGTGTTCGGGGCTTTGACGCTGCCGAAGCCCAAGGTGCGCTACGTGATCGTGCCCGATCCGATGCAGCAGCTCGTGGCCGCCGTGCTGCCCAAGCGCACCCTCGACAGGATCATCGCCAAGCGCCTCGGACTGACGCCGCAGGGATGAGCATGATGCTGCGATTGGCAATCGGCCTGTCGGCCGCCCTTGCGCTCGTCTCGATCGCCGATGCCGGCGATCAGGGCGAGGCCGAACCATCCTGCGACGGCAACACCTACCAGATGGTGGAGTGCCTGAAGGCGAAGACGGCGCAATGGGACAAGCGCCTGAACGCGGCCTATCAGAAGGCATTGGAAGCCGCAGGCAACGCGCAGCGCGATCAGCTCCGCGCCGCGCAGCGGCTGTGGGTCCAGTACCGCGACGCCAACTGCCTCTATTACGGCATGGGCGAGGGCACCATCGCCCGGTTAGAGGCCGGCGAATGCATGCGCAGCATGACCGAGACGCGCGCCAAGGAGCTGGAAGGCATCGGCCAGCAGTGACGGCGGGAAAGACCAGGACCGAATTGACCGAACTTGCCGAGACGGCGCTGCGCAGCCAGCCGGGCTGCGAGACCGCCTCCGTCCCCGCCGTGCGCGAACTGCCCAACATCCGCGCCGGGCGGAATTGGGAAATTCCAAACGTCGTTCTCGGCGACAGCCTGATCAGCGACGTCGACCGCGCCGTCATGTCGGTGCACCGCCGGCTCGGGCGGAAATATCATCTGCTGGCCGGCGATTAGTTCTATCCCGCCCGTGCCGGTGCCTGCGCACGCGGCGCCATCGCGATCATCCGCAGCGCGAACACGGCCACCAGCGGAACGAGGAACAGTGCGTAGAGCGGCATGTCGGGGATGCGCTTGCCGAACGACACCATGAACTGGAACAGCAGATAATAGCCGCCGATGAGATGCAGCCGCCGCCAGGCGCGGGCGCCGAGTGCGGCCGCGGTGCGGTCGAAGGAGGTGGCGGTCAGCGCGATGATGACGGCATAGCCGATGCCGCCGAAGATGTAGGAGGCGAGCGAGGTCGCCGCCGCATAGGCTTCGGGATCCATCACGGCGAAGGCCAGAATGGCGACCGCATGAATGCCGTGCGAGGCCGCGAAGCTGACGCCGAGATAGCGGCGGTTGCGCCGCAGCCAGCGTGTCCCTGTGTTGGGCCACAGCCGTGCGAGCGCGGCGCCGGCAAAGGCGAGGCAGAACAGCACGAGCGAGGTCCGCGCGGTGAAGCGGATCACCGTCCGCACGCCCTCGACCTCGAAGCCGCGCATGCCGGCGATCCAGAGGCTTAAGGCGAGCAGCGTCAGCGCGAGCAGGGCGAACAGCCGCCAGCCTTCGAACCATTTTTGATGCTGCATGAGTTTTGTTCCCCCTGATTGCTCTGTCATTGCGAGCGCAGCGAAGCAATCCATCTCACCACGAGAAGAAAAGAATGGATTGCTTCGCTGCGCTCGCAATGACGGCGGATAAGGCCGCGGCCAATGTAATCACCAGTTACATACCCGGCGCCGGTCGGGTCAATCCGTGTAATCGGTGCTTACATTCACAAGCCGGTGATGCTAGGAGACGCCATGCCCCGCCCTGCCAAATCGTCCGCCGTCAAATCCGCCGTGGGCCCGCGCCGCCGGGCGTCCCGAACGTCCGCGCAAAAGCCCTATCACCATGGCGACCTCCGGCGCGTTTTGATCGACGCCGCGCTGCAACTGGTCTCCGAGGGCGGGATGGATGCGGTCAGCGTTCGCGAGGCGGCCCGCCGCGCCGGGGTGTCGCCGGGGGCGCCGTTCCGGCATTTTCCGAGCCGCGACGCCCTGATCCAGGCGGTGGCGGAGGAGGCGCAGCGGCGCTTCCGGGCCGGGATCGAGGCGGCGCTGGCCGGTGCGCCCCCCGGTGACCCCCTCGGCCGCTTTCGCTGCCTCGGGCTCGCCTACCTGCGCTGGGCGATGCGTAACCCGGCCCATTTCGAGGTCATTTCCAGCCGCCGCCTGTTCGATCACGATCGCGCGGCCGCGGTCTCCAGCGACAATGCCGAGCTGATCGCGCTGACCGAACAGACGCTGGCGGACGCCTTTGCCGCCGGGCAGCTCCGCACCCCCGACCTCAAGCAGGTCCAGATTGCCGGGCGGGCGCTGGTTTATGGCTTTGCCCGGATGAACATCGACGGCCATTTTCCGCGCTGGGGGGTGGCGGCCGGCGAGGCCGAACGGACCGCCGAGGCGATCCTCGATCTCTTCATCGCGGGGATTGCGAAGGCACGCTGACTTGCTCCGTCATTCCGGGTTCGCGTCGCGCCCCGGAACGACGTTGACCAATTTGCTTCGCCCCGTATTCACCACGGCGTAGTCCATGGGAGGCAAATTCATTGCGCGTTCATGACGATTACACTACGTTTTTATGACGCGACACAGGTTCCGGCTGGGTCGTGCGTCTCCTGGTACGTCGCCAGCCAAGGCTTTGCATTGCGCCGGGTCATGTTGCGTTGTCCTCCATGGCGCCCGCGCCAAATCCTGGGCCATCCGCTACCACCCTCGTCGCCGGGCTTGCCGCGATCGGCCTGTGGCGGCTTTCGGCCGTTGCTGCACCGCACATGGCGGCGCTGGCGATCCTGCTGCAGACCGAGACCGATTTCGGCGGCCGCATGGGTTTTGCCCTGGCCTGGAGCGTCCTGAACTTCTTCTTTATCGCGCTGCTCCGCCGCCCGGCGCTGTCGGGCGCGCTGTCGCTGACGCTGGTCGTGATCCTGGTGCTGCTGTCGCGGCTCAAGCACGACGTCGTGCAGATGACCGCGAACTTCGTCGACCTGATGGTGATCGACCGCGACACCGCGGCCTATCTGTTCACGATCTTTCCCAATTTGCGCTGGAACGTGGTCGGCGCCGCGGTCGTCATCCTGCCGCTGATGTACGCGCTGTGGTGGCTCGATCCGTTCCGCATCCGCCGCCTGCCGGCGCTGGCCGGCAAGCTCGCCTGTCTCGCCGCACTGGCCGGTCATTCCTTCACCTGGCCGGATGAGGCTTGGCGCGGCTATTACGACGACGGCTATCTCTCGAAATTCGCCCGTTCGGGCGTGACGGCGGTATCCGACTTCGTCAATTACGGTTTCATGGAATCGGAAGCGGTGACCGCCGAGCGACTCAAGATGCCGCTGGAGGATTCCTGCCACGTCGCCGGCCGCCGCCCGCACATCATCATGATCCACGACGAGTCGAGCTTCGACATCCGGCAGGCCGGCGGCGTCAAGGTGCCGCCGGGCTATGGCAGCCACTTCAAGTCCTTTGACGGCCGCGAGCGCAAGTTCATGGCCGAGAGCTCAGGCGGCGCCAGCTGGATGGCCGAGTACAACGTGCTGGCCGGCCTGTCGTCGCGCTCGTTCGGCCGCTTCTCCTATTTCGTCACCCGCATCGCCTCGGGCAGGGTGGAGCGCGGGCTGCCGCTGGCGCTGCGCCGCTGCGGCTACAGCACCATGTCGCTCTATCCGGCCTACGGCGCCTTCATGGGTGCGCGCGGCTTCCAGACCTCGACCGGCATCCAGCATTTCCATGATGCGCGCGCGCTCGGGGCCAAGGGCATCGAGCCGGACAGCTTCTTCTACGACAAGGCGGTCAACCTGATCGCCGAGCAGCCGGCCAATACGCCGCTGTTCACCTTCGTCTATCTCGCCGCCAATCATTTCCCCTGGGAAACCCGGTTCCGCCCGGACCTGCTGCCGTCCTGGCGCATGCCCGGCAATGAGCCGGTGGTCGATGAATATCTGCGCCGCCAGGCGATGAGCGCCGGCGATTATGCGGCGTTCGTCGCCAGCCTGAAGAAGAAGTTCCCGGCGCAGCCGTTCCTGATCGTCCGCTACGGCGATCACCAGCCGGAGTTCTCTTCGAACCTCCTGGATCCCGGCCTGGACGAGGCCAGGCTCGCCCGCAAGTTCAACACTTACGACCCGCGCTACTTCGCCACCTATTACGCGATCGACGCGATCAATTTTCAGCCGGTGAAGAGTTCCGCCGTCATGGATACGATCGACGCACCCTATCTGCCGCTGGTGGTGCAGGAAGCGGCCGGCATTCCGCTCGACCCCTCGTTCGAGGAGCAGAAGAACATCATGCTCCGCTGCAAGGGTGTATTCTATGCCTGCAAGGATGGCGCGGAGGTGCGCCGGTTCAACCGCTTGTTGATCGAGGCAGGTTTCATCAAAGGGCTTTAGGGACTTTCGGACATGTCGGCCGTTGCGGGACCCGGAGTGAGCGAAAGCATCCGCGCTGAAACGCGCGGCATCAGGTTCTTTGTCCTCGCCGGCCTCGTCATTGCCGTTCATCTCGCCGGAATGGCGGTCCTCTTCACCACCGAATACGGGCCGTTCGCGATCGCGCTGGCGCTGCTGGCGTGGGCCTTCGTGAACTGTTTCCTGCTTGTCGTGCTGCAGCGGCCCGGCGTCTGCGCCGCGCTGGCGCTTGGCCTGATCGTGATCCTGATCGAGCTGTCGCGCTTCAAGTTCGGCATCCTCCAACTGACCCTGACCTTCCTCGATTTCCTGATCATCGACCGCGACACCTTCTCGTTCCTGCTTTCGGTATTCCCGCGCCTGCAGATGCAATTGGTGATCGCGGGGCTGGTTGCGGCGCCGCTGCTCTGGGCGCTCTGGCGCTTCGATCCGCTTCGCGTGCGGCGCGCGTTTGCGCTGACCGGGCTCGCCGGGACGACGGCATTGATATCGGTCATGGCGGTCGCCTCGCCCGAGCAGCCCTGGGAGCCGTTCCAGGGCATCAACCACATTTCCAACCTGGCGCGCTCCGGCGTGGTCGCGGTGTCGCGGCTGGCTTCGACCGGGTGGATCGAGGCCGATCCGCCGGCGGATCGCCCGCTGCGCCTGGCGTCGGAAGCGCGCGCCGCCCGCTCGTCGGCGCTGGCCCCTGCCGACGCCTGCGACACGGCGGCCAAGCGGCCGCACATCATCCTGCTGCTCGATGAATCGAGCTTCGACGTCACCGCGGCGCCGGGCATCAAGGCGCCGGCGGGCTACACCGATTTCTTCAAGTCGGCCGACGGCAAGCGGCGGACCATGATCGCGGAATCGACCGGCGGTCCGACCTGGTATACCGAGTTCAACGTGCTCACCGGCCTGTCGGCGCGCTCGTTCGGCGATCTGAAGTTCTACGTCACGCGCATCGCGGCTGGCCGCGTCACGCGCGGGCTGCCGCAGGCGTTGCAGCGCTGCGGCTACAAGACGGTCTCGCTCTATCCGACCTATGGCGATTTCCTCAGCGCCCGCGCCTTCCAGAAGGGCACCGGCGTCGAGCGCTTCATCGACATGGCCGAGATGGGCGTGAACGAGGACATGCAGCCCGACAGCTTCTATTACGACCAGGCGCTGAAAGCGTTCGCGCGCGAGCAGGCGCAGCAGTCGCCGGTCTTCATGTTCGTCTACCTCACCGCCAACCATTTTCCCTGGACCGACGTCTACCGGCCCGACCTGACGCCGCAGGGGTGGACGCCGCCCGGCAACACCGCCGAGGTCGACGAGTACATCCGTCGCCAGACCATGACGGCGAACGACTACCGCGAATTCACCGAGCGGCTGAAGCGCGATTATCCGGATGAATCCTTCCTCGTCGTCCGCTTCGGCGATCACCAGCCGGCGATCTCGCAAAAGCTGCTCGAGCCTGGCATCGAGCGGGCGAAGCTCGCCAAGCGCCTGATGACCGCGGACCCACGCTATTACGCGACCTATTACGCCATCGACGGCATCAACTATTCGCCCGCGAATCTGTCATCGGCGCTCGAAACCCTCGATGCCGCCTATCTTCCGCTCGTGCTGCAGGAAGCCGCCGGCCTGCCGCTCGATCCGTCGTTCAAGGAGCAGAAGAGCATCATGCTCCGCTGCCAGGGCGCGTTCTATTCTTGCAAGAAGGGCGCGGAGGCGAGGCGGTTCAACCGGCTCTTGATCGACGCAGGGATGATCAAGGGGCTTTGATCGCCGAGCTGCCGTAGGGTGGGCAAAGCGAAGCGTGCCCACCATCTTTGCAACTACGTCAGGTTGCAGTACAGTGTGTTATGCCGCGATATGTTCGTGCCAAAGGCAGTATGTTCTTCTTCACCGTCGTCCTCGCACAGCGGCCCAACAGCCTCTTGATCGACGAAATCGATCGCCTTCGGCACATCTACAAAATCGTGCAGCAGCGGCATCCATTTGAGACCGTCGCAATCTGCATTTTGCCCGACCATATTCATGCCCTCTGGGCATTGCCGGAAAGCAATGCAAACTTCGCCACTCGCTGGAATTCTATCAAGAGCGGCTTTTCAAGAGGTCTCGACACACAGCCGCGTTCGGCAAGCAAAGTCAGCAAACGCGAAAAAGGCATCTGGCAGCGACGCTACTGGGAACATGCCATTAGAGATGAGACGGATTTCGAGCGGCATATCGACTATATTCATTTCAATCCCGTGAAGCATGGCTACGTCACTCGTGTAGCCGACTGGCCGCACAGTAGTTTCCATCGTTATGTTCAACGAGGGGTGCTCGCCCAAGATTGGGGAGGCGATCTGCGCGATATTCGAGGTTCGTTCGGCGAATAGATGGTGGGCACGCTCCGCTTTGCCCACCCTACGAGACCTTTCCGCGTCATCCACGTCATTGCAATCCATCGCGTCGCAAGCGGAGGCATGGATTGCTTCGTCGCTGTCGCTCCTCGCAATGACGGGGAGGGCCGCGGCAAGCTCCAGCATTCTACTTCTTCCCCACCTTCTCCCACAGCCACTGCGCCACGGCATCCGGCGAGCTCGCCGCGTCATTGCCGGCCGCGCGCAAATTCGCCTCGCGCATCGTGGCGATGTCGATCCTGCCGATCAGCGGCGCCAGCGCCTTGCGCAGGGCTTCGTCATCCGCGCGCTTGGGCGCCAGCAGCACGATGGCGTCATAGGGCGGGATCGCGCGCCTGACGTCGCCGAGGACGACCAGATCGTACTTTGCGATCAGCCCGTCGCTGGTGTAGCCGGCGATGACGTCGACCTCGCCGGAGGCGACCGCGGCATACATGAAGTCCGGCTGCATCTGCCGCTGCCCGCGGAACGACAGGCCATAGGTCCGGCGCAGCGCGGTCCATTCCGGCCGCGAGAAGAATTCGTAGTCGCCGGCGATCGTCAGGTTGGCGGCGCGCGCGGCGAGGTCGGCGACCGTGCGGATGCCGAGTTGCTCGGCGCGCTTTCGCGGCATCACCAGCGCATAGGCGTTCTCGAAGCCGAGTTCGCCCAGGAGCGTGATGTTCTGCTTGGCCAGCATTGTCTTCAGCTCGGCCAAAAGCTCCTGGCGCGGCTTCATGTCGGTGCGGTGAAACTGGTTGGCCCACAGCGTGCCGGAATAGTCGATGTAGACGTCGATATCGTTGGCCGCCAGCGCCTCGAAGATCACGTTGGAGCCGAGCCCCTCGCGCGTCGTGGCGGAGAGGCCCGCCGCTTTCAGCCGCTGCGTCATCAGGGCCGACAGCACATATTGCTCGGTAAAGGTCTTGGCGCCGATGACGTAGCTCGTCTGCGGCCGCACCATGTTCGGCGCCAGCGTGGCCGCGACCAGCGCCGCGATGCCGGCGCCGCCGAGCGCCGCGCGAAGGCGGCTGCGGCTGCGCAGGCCGCTCTCGATCAGCGCCAGCAATTGATCGACCGCCAGCGCCAGCACCGCGGCGGCAAGGCAGCCGAACAGCACGAACACCCAGTTCTGGGTCTGCAGGCCGGCAAAGATGTAATTGCCGAGGCTGGTCTGGCCGATCGGCGTCGACAGCGTCGCGGTGCCGATCACCCAGACCGCCGCGGTGCGGATGCCCGCCATCATCACCGGCAGCGCCAGCGGCAGCTCCACCGTGAACAGCGATTGCCGCGGCGTCATGCCGACGCCCTGCGCCGCTTCGAGGATCGCGGCATCGACGCCCTGCAGCCCGGTGATGGTGTTGCGCAGCACCGGCAGCATCGAATAGAGCGCCAGCGCCAATACAGCCGGCAAAAATCCGAACGCGGAAAAACCAAACCCGAACCACGACAGCGACAGCGCCGCGAGCGCCAGCAGCAGCGGATAGAACAGCGCGAGCAGCGCCAGCCCCGGCACGGTCTGCACGATGCTGGCGAGCCCGAGCAGCGCGCCGCGCAGCACCGGCCGATGCCGCGACAGGATCGCCAGCGGCAGGCTGACCAGAAGTCCCAGCGCCAGCGCGGTCACGCTGACGCGGACATGGCTGCCGAGATAATCGGGCAGGTGGCCCAGCGCCTCGCCCCAGCGTGGATCGGTGAAGAAATTCATGCCGCACCGTCCCGCGGCAGCAGCGCGCTGAGCCGCTCGGCCTGCCGGCGCGGCGTGCGCAGGAGTTCGCCGACATAGGCGTCGTCGCTTTCGGAGAGCGTTGACGGCGTGCCCTGCGCCAGCAGCTTTCCGCCGCGCATCACGGCGATACGGTCGGCGAGCAGGATCGCTTCCGTCATGTCGTGGGTGATCATGATTGTGGTCAGGCCGAGCTTGCTGTGCAGCTCGCGAAAATCCTCGCCCAGGGCGTCGCGGGTGAGCGGATCGAGCGCGCCGAACGGCTCGTCCATCAACACGATGCGCGGCTTTGCGGCCAGCGCCCGCGCCACGCCGACGCGCTGGCGCTGCCCGCCGGAGAGTTCATGCGGCAGGCGGTCGCGGTATTGCGCCCGGTCGAGCCTGACGAGGTCGAGCAGTTCGTCCACGCGCGCCGAAATCTCGGCGGGCGCCGTCCCGAGCAGTTTTGGCGTGATCCCGATATTGCCGCCGACCGTCAGATGCGGAAACAGCCCGCCATTCTGAAAGACATAGCCGATCCGCCGCCGCAGCAGGATCGGATCGACGCTGCGCACGTCCTCGCCCTCGACCGTGATGGTGCCGCTATCGGCCTCGATCAGCCGGTTGGCGAGCCGCAGCAGCGTGGTCTTGCCCGAGCCGGAGCCGCCGACAATGGCGAGGAATTCACCCGCGGCGACGTCGAGCGAGACGTCGTCGACGGCCGTGACGCGGCCGCCGTCAAAGGTCTTGCTGACATCAGCGTAGGCGATCAGGGGAGGGGTCATGCGATCTCGACTCTTCACCCGCCCCTGGAGGGGGAGGGTCGACGCGCGTGCAACGCGCGGCGGGGTGGGGTGACGGTCTCTCCACGTCCAACAGTGCCCGAGTGGAGAGATCACCCCACCCCGTCTCGCATTTCGCTGCGCTCCATGCGAGCCGACCCTCCCCCTCCAGGGGAGGGTAAGAGATCACCTACCACGTCATGACGCCGCGTTGAACTTCTCCTTCTTACCCGCTAAGGCATCCGTCCAAAGATTTGGGGAGAAACATGGCAGATACCGCACAGCCGACCGCGGTCGCGCTTGGTGATGCGACGGTGGCGTTCCGCGTGGCCGGCGACCGCGTCTATACGGCCGTGGAAAAGGCCAATCTGTCCGTCGCCCATGGCGAATTCGTCGCCATCGTCGGGCCGACGGGCTGCGGGAAATCGACGCTGCTCAACGTCGCGGCCGGGCTTTTGAAGCCGGCGTCGGGATCGGTGAAGATTTTCGACCAGCCGCTCGCCGGCCTGAACCGCGAGGCCGGCTACCTGTTCCAGGCTGATGCGCTGTTTCCCTGGAAGACCGCGATCGACAATGTCGCGATCGGGCTCGAGATCAAGGGCGCGCCGCGCGAACAGGCGCTGCAGCGGGCGCAGGGCTGGCTCACCTCCGTGGGCCTCGGCGCCTTCGCGAATCGCTATCCGCACATGCTGTCCGGCGGCCAGCGCAAGCGCGTCGGCCTGGCGCAGGTCCTGATCCGCGATCCCAAAATCCTGCTGATGGACGAGCCGTTCGGCCCGCTCGACGCCCAGACCCGGCAGATCATGGGCAACCTGCTGCTCGAACTATGGAACGCCGACCGCAAGGCGGTGCTGTTCGTCACCCACGATCTCGAGGAGGCGATCGCGCTGGCCGACCGTGTCGTGATCATGTCGGCCGGCCCCTCGGCCCGCATCATCGGCGACTGGCGGGTGACGCTGCCGCGGCCGCGCGACATTTCGGAAGTCCGCATGGAAAAAGAGTTTCACGAACTGCACCGGGAAATCTGGAGCGTGCTGAAGGACGAAGTGATGAAGGGTTACGTGCAATCCACCCAGGTGGCGGGAGTAGGCTGATGTCACGCCCGATGCTCCTTTTCCTGCAACTGCTGGTCGCCGTCGTCGGGCTGGCACTCTGGCAATTCTTCGCGAGCGTGGAGGTGTTCGGAAAGGTTCTGCTGCCGCCGTTCTTCTTCTCCAACCCGGTCGATGTCGGCAGCCAGATCGTCAAATGGTTTTCGTCAGGCGTGATCTGGAAGCATCTGTTCATCACGCTCTGGGAATCCATCCTCGCCTTCGTGATCGGCTCGGTCGGCGGCGTGCTGGTCGGCTTCTGGTTTGCGCGCAAGCCGCTCGTCGCCGCGGTGTTCGATCCCTATGTGAAGATGATCAACGCGCTGCCGCGGGTGGTGCTGGCGCCGATCTTCGCGTTGTGGCTCGGCCTCGGCATCTGGTCCAAGGTCGCGCTCGGCGTGACGCTGGTGTTCTTCATCGTGTTCTTCAACGTCTATCAGGGCGTCAAGGAAGTCTCCAACACCGTGCTCGACAACGGCCGCATGCTCGGCATGAACGAGCGGCAGTTGATGCGGCATGTCTACTGGCCCTCGGCGCTGTCCTGGATGTTCTCCTCGCTGCACACCTCCGTCGGCTTTGCCGTGGTCGGCGCCGTCGTCGGCGAATATCTCGGCTCGGCCGCCGGCCTCGGCTACCTGATCCAGCAGGCCGAAGGCGTCTTCGACGTCGCCGGCGTGTTCGCCGGCATGTTCGTGCTTTCGGCGTTCGTCATCCTGATCGACATGGGCGTGACACTGGTCGAGCGCCGGCTCCTGGTGTGGCGCCCGACGGCGGCGGAGGGCAGGGGGTAGGATCTGGCGACGTCATTGCGAGGAGCGTAGCGACGAAGCAATCCATTTCTCCGCTTGCAGTGTTATGGATTGCTTCGCTTCGCTCGCAATGACGTCGGAGGCACAACGCAGCCCAACTCGCAGCGAGACCTGCATCTCCATGCTCCACCTTTGTTACAATCGCCGTCTCAAATTGTTATTCGCCTGCCGCGAGCAGGGCGGGCATGGTGAAGCCGTACCGGGAGCTGCTTCGCTCGGGACGCAACGCCGCGAAGGCAGATGATCTCCGCACACCATCAAAGCCTCTCCGATGAGACGCGGCTGCGCTATCCGGGCTGGCGCGCGGTGCTCGCCTGCTTCCTCATGGCGCTGTTTCTGTTCGGCTTCGCGCTGTACGGCCAGGGCGTCTACCTGGTCGAGCTGCAGCGCCTGAACGGCTGGCCGCCGGTGCTGATCTCGGGCGGGAGCACGCTGTCCTTGCTGCTCGCCAACGTCCTCGCGACCTTCACCAGCGAACTGATGGACCGGCTTGGCGCGAGACGGCTCGTCCTGCTCGGAATGGCGGCGCTTGCCGCGTCCATGGCGCTGCTCGCATCGGCGACGACGGTCTGGCAGCTCTATGCCGCCTTCATCCTGATGTCGCTGGGATGGATCGGCATGGGAACCATCGTGATCGCGGCGATCGTCAGCCTGTGGTTCGGGCATCGCCGCGGGCTTGCCATCAGCCTGGCCTTCACCGGTGCGAGTTTCGGTGGCGTGATCGTGACGCCCTTGCTCGTGCTTCTCGTCGAAAAATTCGGCTTTGCCGCCGCCATGCTCAGCGCGGCGGCGGTCATGCTTATGGTTCTCGTCCCCGTCACGCTGGCCTGGATCGATCCGCGACCTCAAATCGATCCTCGATCTCAGTCGGCGTCCGGGGCGATCGGCGAGCCGGCGCCGTCTGCGGCGGCTGAGGTGTCGCGCGTGAAACTGATGCGCAGCATGGCATTCTGGACCATCTCGCTTCCGTTCGCGCTCGCGTTGGTGGCCCAGGTCGGCTTCATCGTGCACCAGATCGCGCTGCTCGAGCCGAAGCTCGGCCGCGGCAGCGCCGGGCTCGCCGTTTCCATCACGACCTTCATGGCGATCGCGGGCCGCCTCGGTCTCGGCATGGTCGTGGACCGGCTGGATCCGCGGCTCGTCACCGCCGTGTCGATCGCGAGCCAGGCGGCCGCGCTGCTGGTCATCCGTCAGGCCGATACCGTATCGATCGTTCTGGCCGCTTCCGCCGTGTTCGGCTTTTCGATCGGCAATCTCATCACCTTGTCGCCGCTGATCATTCATCGCGAATTCAGCGCCGCCGGTTTCGTCGTGGTGTTGGGCCTGTCGAACACGATCAGCGGCACCATCGGTTCGCTCGGACCGTGGCTGATCGGCGTCGTCAGGGAATGGAGCGGCGGCTATGACACCGCGCTGCTGGTTTGCATCGCGCTGCAGCTTGTCGCGGCGGCAATGGTAGTTCGCCGCGGCTCGCCGCTCCCGCAGCCGCCGAGACCGGAGGAGCGGGGCTAGAAATTTCTCCGTCATTGCGAGGAGCGCAGCGACGAAGCAATCCATCTATCCCCGGGTCGAGGCATGGATTGTTTCGCTTGCGCTCGCAATGACGCGGAGAGCGCGCGCCGTCAATTGAGCATCTTCGTATCGTCAGGCGCTTGCGGCGGCGTCTTGATCGCGATCGCCTTCAGCGTGCGGCCGTCCGGCTTGGTGCCGCCATGCGCGGTGCCCTTCGGGATCACGACGAGGTCGCCGGGCTTCACCCGCACTTCCTTGTCGCCGAGCCAGATCGTGCCGGTGCCGTCGAGGATGTACTGGATCTCATTGGTGTTGGGGTGCATGTGCTTGCCGACATTGCCGTCCTGGATCGAGATGGTCATGCCGTCGGCGGCCACGAACAGCCTGGAGCGCATTCCGGTGCCCGAGGGCATGCCGAGCGCGTCGCCTTCGAGCTCGCCGGTGTGAATGACCTGCGCGCTGATGTTCTCGGCGGCGAGCGCCGGGCGCAGCAGGTGGGTGACGCTGCAACCGGCGGCAAAGGCGGCGACCAGCGAAAGTGTGGCGGCGATGCGATTCATGGGCAGTTCTCCCCCTGTACGTTGTGAACCCATGCTATGCCGCCGGCCGCTGCCTGACCAGCTATCGGAAAGTCGCCTTCTCAAGACGGGGTGGCTGCTCTATCTTGCCGCCCAACAACGGAGGAACCCATGAAGAAACTGTTCGGCCGGCTGGCCGCTTCCCTGCTGGCGCTGGCGCTCACCTCGGGATTTGCCGCGGCGCAAAGCAAGGTCACCATCGCGGTCGGCGGCGGGTCCTGCCTGTGCTACCTGCCGACGGTGCTGGCAAAACAGCTCGGCGAATATGAAAAGGCGGGCCTTGCGGTCGAGCTGGTCGACCTCAAGGGCGGCTCGGACGCGCTGAAAGCCGTGCTTGGCGGCAGCGCCGACGTGGTGTCGGGCTATTTCGACCACTGCGTCAACCTGGCCGCCAAGAAGCAGGAGCTGCAGTCCTTCGTGATCTATGACCGCTATCCCGGCCTCGTGCTGGTGGTCTCGCCCGCGAAGACCTCCGAGATCAAGTCGGTCAAGGATCTCGCCGGCAAGAAGGTCGGCGTCAGCGCGCCGGGCTCCTCGACCGACTTTTTCCTGAAGTTTCTGCTCAAGAAGAACGGCCTCGATCCGACCAGCGCCGCCGTGATCGGCGTCGGCCTTGGCGCGACCGCCGTGGCGGCGATGCAGCAGGGCCAGATCGATGCCGCCGTGATGCTCGATCCAGCCGTCACGGTGTTGCAGGGCAGCTATCCGGATTTGAAGATTTTGGCCGATACCCGCACCCAGAAGGACACGCTGGCCCTGTTCGGCGGCGAATATCCGGGCGGCGCGCTCTATACCACCACGGCCTGGATCAAGTCGCATGAGAAGGAAGTGCAGGCGCTGACCAACGCGATCGTCAACACGCTCGCCTGGATCCATTCGCATTCGGCAGAAGAGATCATGGCGAAGATGCCCGAGGAAATCGTCGGCAAGAACAAGGAGCAGTATCTCGCCGCGCTGAAGAACACGATCCCGATGTATTCGGAGACCGGCAAGATGGACCCCAAGGGCGCCGATGCCGTGCTCGCCGTGTTCAGCGAGGGCTCGCCCGAGGTCGCCAAGGCCAATATCGACGTGACCAAGACCTGGACCAATAAATATGTCGAGCAGGCCCCGAAGACCACCGGCACCAGTTCGAAGTGACGTCCGGTTAGTATTCAGGCGATAGCGAACGGCGCAATGCGATGAGTGGTACGAAGCCCTTGGTCATTCATCGCGTCAGCGCGTTCGACCTCGTTGTCGAGCCGTGGGCATGGCCGTTCGCCGAAGCGCGGCGCGCGGAGATCGATGCCCATTTCGCGGAAAAGCAGCGCGAGAAGCCGGCGACGTGGAACGGCCGCGTCCTGCTCGGCCGCAACCCGGTATTTTCCGGCGGCCGGCTCAGCGCCAGCTATTTCGAGACCGATTTCGCCAGCTTTCTGGCCTGGCGCGACTGGGGCTTTCCCGATCCCGGCGTGTTCAACGGTTTTGGCATGGGCGCGCTGCGCTGCGCCGACGGCGCCTTCGTGGTCGGCGAGATGGGCGGGCATACCTCCAACGCCGGCCGCATCTATTTTCCATCAGGCACGCCCGACCTCAACGACATCAGGGGCGGCACGCTCGATATTCCCGGCAGCGTCACGCGCGAGCTGGAGGAGGAGACCGGGCTGGCGCCGGGCGAGTATGAGAGCGATCCGGATTGGCACTGCATCTATACCGGGACGGCGCTTGCGATGATCCGGCTGCTGCGCATCGGCCTGCCGGGCGAGGCCGTGCGCGAGCGGATCGAGCGCAATCTTGCCGCGCAGGACCAGCCTGAACTGTCCGCCATCCACCTCGTCCGTGGCACGGGCGATCTCTCCGCCGCCATGCCGCGTTTCGTCGCGGATTTTCTCAAAGCGCAGTTTGCGGCCTGACACGGGTCATGCCACCGATGATGGCGTGGACACGGATAAGTCCGCCCAGCGGAAATCTGCTACTTTTGTAGGCTGCGGCGGCGCGACAGTGTGGCCCCGGTGATACGGCTTGACATCGCGCGGCGCTGCCCGTGTGATGACGAGAACAACGATAAAAACAAACGATAATAAACATAAGGTGCATTGCACCATCCAGGGAGGGTTTGATGCCGGGGCGCAAAACTGCACGCCTGTTCGTTGGGCTGTCTGCCGCATTCGCGGTGCTGGGGATGGCGGTTACCGCCGAGGCCCAGGAAAAGAAAATCAAGATCGGCGTGATTTACGACCTGACCGGCCCGCTCGCCGGCGGCGGCTCCGAGCTGCAATATATCGGCGCCAAGATCATGCTCGACCAGTACGCCAAGACCGGCGTCGAGGGCTACAAGGTCGAGGCCGTCTATGCCGACGCCCAGAGCAAGCCCGATGTGGCGATCAACGAGGCGGTGCGGCTGATCGAGCAGGAAAAGGTCAACATGCTGCTCGGCTTCTTCTCCTCGGCGCAATGCGTGCCGGTGGCCGCGCGCGTCGAGCAGCTCAAGAACTTCATGTGGATCACCACCTGTATCTCTTCTGCCGTGCTGGCCGACAAGAACTTCAAATACGTGTTCCGCCCGCAGGCCTCCGGCGACCAGTTCGGCCTGATGACGATGGACTTCATCGCGCAGAACGCCAAGGAGAAGCTCGGCAAGGAGCCGAAGGATCTGCGCGTCGCCATCATCCACGAGGACGGCGCTTATGGCGTCGACGTTTCCAAGGGCAACGAGGCCGGCGCCAAGAAGGCCGGTTTCCAGGTCGTCATGAAGGAAGGCTATTCCGCCACCGCGCCCGACCTTTCCGCGCTGGTGACCAAGCTGAAGCGCGCGCGACCCGACGTGATCTTCCACACCGGCTATAATCCGGACATCACCCTGTTCGGCCGCCAGGCGCGCGAGCAGGGCCTGAAGTTTGCCGCGCTGGTCGGCCATGGCGCCGGCTATGGCGTCTATGAGAAGCTGAAGGAAGGCCTGGGCTCCGACGTCAACTATGTCTTCAACACCGATCCGATCTCGATCTGGCTCGCCAACCAGAAGAGCATGGATGCGAAGCTGCCGCCGGTGATCAAGATGGTCGGCGAGGAGTTCGACAAGGCCAAGCCCGGCGTTGCGATCCGCTCCGCCCATGTCGGCATGGCCGCGTCGAACACCTATGTGTTCCTCACCGAGGTGCTGCCGCGCGCCATCAAGAAGTATGGCGGCGTCGATCCCGACGCGCTGCGCAAGGCGGCGCTCGAGGTCGATATTCCCGAAGGCGGCACCATGCTGGGCTTCGGCGTCAAGTTCCACGGCGAGGGCACCCAGATGGCCGGTCAGAACGAGCGCTCGTTCCCGGTGGTCATCCAGTATGTCGACGACAAATCCTACGTCGTGTGGCCGAAGAGCCAGGCGCAGCGCGAGGCCGTGCTGCCGCTGCCGAAGGGAACGACGTTCAGCAACCAGTGAGCAGAGCAGGATCCCCGCGCAAACGCTTCGCGTTTGTCGCGTCTTCCGACAAGATCATGCTCAAAACAAAAGAGTCGACGAGCATGGTTCAACGAAGTTGAAGCGTGCGAGAACGGAGCATCTGGCGTGCTGACGGTAGAAGGCCTGGTGAAGCGTTTCGGCGGCTTCACCGCTGTGAACAACGTGTCGTTCCGGGTCGAGCAGGGCGAGATCCTCGGCCTGATCGGCCCGAACGGCTCGGGCAAGAGCACGATCTTCAACATGCTGTCGGGCACGCTGGTGCCGACGGCCGGATCGATCCTGTTCGACGGCGCGGAGATCGCGGGCGTCGCCCCGCATCGCATCATCAACAGCGGCATCGGCCGCACCTTCCAGATCCCGCGGCCGTTTCACCGCCTCAGCATTTTTGAGAACGTGGCGCTCGCGGGCTATTACGGCCAGGGCCGCCACAGCCGCGCGAAAGCCGATGAGGCGGCCGAACGCGCGTTGCGCATGGTCGGCCTGCCGACCGACCGACACGCCGGCGTCGATGGCCTCGGTGCGGCCGGCCTGAAGAAGCTTGAACTCGCCAAGGCGCTTGCGACCGGCCCGAAACTTTTGCTCGCCGACGAAAGCCTCGGCGGGCTCGACGAGCACGAGATGGACCAGGCCGCCGACATGCTGCGCAAGATCCGCGACGAGCTCGGCATCACCATCATCTGGGTCGAGCACATCATGGGCGTGTTGATGCGGGTGGTCGACCGCGTGATGGTGCTCGATCACGGCGAGAAGATTTCGGAAGGGCTGCCGAGCGCGGTGGCGAGCGATCCCCGCGTCATCGAGGTCTATCTCGGCACGGACGCGGATTCGAGCCAGGCCGCGGCCGGGGAAGCGCGCCGCAAGGCGGGGGTCTGACGCATGCTCGAACTGAAATCGGTCGACGCGGGTTACGGCACCTTCCAGGCCCTGTTCGGTGTCAATCTCGAGGTCAAGGCGGGCGAGGCGGTCGGCGTGATCGGCCCGAACGGTGCCGGCAAGACCACGCTGATGCGGGTGATCTCCGGCCTGATCCGGCCTACCCAAGGCGCGATCACCATGGAAGGCTACGACGTCGTGGCGACGGCCGCGCATCGCATCGTCGATCTCGGCATCGCGCATGTGCCGGAAAACCGCCGGCTGTTTCCGCGGCTCACCGTCGACGACAATCTGAAGATGGGCGCCTACATGCCGGGCGCGCGCGCCAAATATGCGCAGCGGCTGGAATTCGTGTTCGATCTGTTTCCGCGCATGAAGGAGCGGCGCAGCCAGATGGCCGGCACCATGTCGGGCGGCGAGCAGCAGATGTGCGCGATCGGCCGCGCGCTGATGTCGGATCCGAAATTGCTGCTGCTCGACGAGCCTTCGGCTGGCCTTGCGCCGGTCGTGGTGCAGCAGGTGTTCGAACTGGTCAAGCGCATCCGCGCCAGCGGCCTCACGGTTCTCATCGTCGAGCAGAACGTGCAGCAGGTGCTGAAAGTGGTCGACCGCGCCTACCTGCTGGAGGCCGGCACCATCCGCGCGTCGGGTACGTCGGAGGCGATGATGAAGACCGACACCATCAAGCAGGCTTACCTCGGGGTCTAAGGATGCAAGCCTTTCTCGACATCTTCGACATCTATCTCCTGGAGGCCGTGGTCAACGGCATCCTGCTCGGCGGCGTGCTGGCGCTGCTGGCGCTCGGGCTCAACCTGATCTTCGGCGTCATCGACGTCACCTGGATCTGCTACGCCGAGCTCGTGATGATCGGCATGTACGGCATGTACTACATGGTGCAGGTGTTCGGCCTGCCGTACTGGGTCGCCGCCCCCTTCGCGATCCTGCTGGTCGCGGCCCTCGGCGCGCTGCTGCATTACCTCGTCATCGAGCCGCTGCTCACCGCACCGCCGATCAACCAGTTGCTGGCGACCGGCGGCGTGCTGTTCATCCTGCAGAGCTTTGCCACCGTCGCCTTCGGCATCGACTTCCGCAATCTCGGCATCCGCCTGCCGGTGCTGGCGATCGGCGAGATGCATTTCAGCTATTCGCGGCTGCTCGCCTTCATCGCCGCGCTGCTCGGCATGCTCGCGGTCTATTTCTTCATGACGCGCACCTATACCGGCACCGCGATCCGCGCCATTTCGCAGGACCGCCAGATCATGCCGCTGATGGGCGTCGACACCCGCCGCATCTATCTCATCACCTCGGCGCTCGGCGGCGCGCTCGCCGGCCTCGCGGCGTGCCTGCTGGTGCTGCAATATGACGTGCATCCCTTTGTCGGATTGTCGTTCGGGCCGATCACCTTCCTGATCTGCGTGCTCGGCGGCCTCGGCAATTTCGTCGGCGGCTTCATCGCGGCGTTCGTGTTCGCCGAGATCATTTCGCTGGGCGGCCTGTTCTCCGACCTCGAATGGGGTTACGTGCTGGCGTTCGCCTTCTTCATCGTCATGATGTTCATCCGGCCCGCGGGCCTTTTTGCGAGGCGCTCGTGAATCCCCGTCATGTCGCCTGGGCCGTTGGCCTCGCCGCGCTGGTCGCGCTGCCCTTCGTCTATCGCGAGCCCTATCACCTGCACATCCTGGTGCTGATCCTGATCTGGTCGTTCGCCTATACCGCGTGGTCGATCATGGGCCGCTTCGGCCTGGTGTCGCTCGGCCATGGCGGCTTCATGGGCGTCGGCGCCTATGTCACCGCGCTATTGTGGAACCATCTCGGCGTGTCGCCGTGGATCGGCATTCCCGTCAGCATGGTGGCGGCTGGGATACTGGCGCTGATCGTTGCCTATCCCTGCTTTCGCTTCCGCATCACCGGGCATTATTTCGTGCTGGTGACGCTGGCGCTGTCGGGCATCGTGCTGCAGGTCATCACCGCGACGCGCGACTACACCGGCGGCTCGCTCGGCTACACGCCGAACCGCGCGCCGAGCGGCCACGGGCTGATGGCGCTGCAGTTCGACAGCAAGACGACATGGTATCTGATCGCGCTCGGCATCTGGCTGCTGGGCCTTCTGGTCTGGCGCTGGGTCGACCGCAGCATGAGCCGCTACGCCATGGAGGCGATCTCGGAGGACGAGGACGCCGCCGCTGCCGCCGGCGTCAACGTCACGGCCGAAAAGCTCAAGATCACGCTGATTTCGGCGCTGATGACCGCGCTCGCCGGCGCGCTCTACTGCCAGTACCAGATGTTCATCTCGCCCGACACCGTCAGCGGCATCGCGGTCTCGCTGCAGATGGTGTTCGCCGCCATCGTCGGCGGGCTCTATGTCTCGTTTGGCCCGACGGTGGGCGCCATCATCACCATCATGCTGGCGGAAGTCTTGCGCATCCGCTTCGGTACCGGCGCGGTCGGCTGGGACAACCTCGTCTATGGCCTGCTGCTCGTCCTCTTCATCATATTCCTTCCCAAGGGCATTCTTGGTAGCGTCCTCGACAGGTTGAAGCCGCAACCGAAGAAGGCGTGAAGGATTTGACGAAATGCCGCTTCGTCATGGCCGGGCATAGCCGTCCGAAGGACGGCGTCGCTTCCGCTCGCCTTTGTCCCGGCCATGACGACGGAGTAGCTAGATGAACAAGAAATCCTCGCAATCGCTGGCCGATGAACTGAAACCCTATATCGCCCCGTTCCGCTACGACGGCGCGGGCGAGTTTCATCTGAAGTCACACAAGACAGACGCGAAGGGCGGCCTCGACAAGGAAAAGGCGACGAAGATCATCGAAGCCAACCGCGAGCGGATCAGCGAATTCCAGGAAAAGCTCTACGCCCAGGACCGCTGGTCGCTGCTCCTGATCTTCCAGGGCATGGACGCGGCCGGCAAGGACTCCGCGATCAAGAGCGTGTTCGAGGGCGTCAATCCGCAGGGCTGCGAGGTCACGGCATTCAAGGTGCCTTCGACAAAGGAGCTCGACCACGATTTCCTCTGGCGCAGCATGGTCGCGCTGCCCGAGCGTGGCCGCATCGGCATCTTTAACCGCTCCTATTACGAGGAATGCCTCGTGGTCCGGGTGCATCCGGAAATTCTCGCCAGGCAGAAGATCCCGCAGAAGCTTGTCACCAAGGACATCTGGAAGGAGCGCTTCGAGGATATCTCCGCGATGGAGCGCTACCTCGCGCGCAACGGCACCGTGATCCTGAAGTTCTTTCTCAATGTCTCGAAGGAGGAGCAGCGCGAGCGCTTCCTCGAGCGGCTGGAGGACCCCGCCAAGAACTGGAAGTTCTCGCTCGCCGATATCGGTGAGCGCAAGCTGTGGGCGAAATATCAGGCCGCCTATCAGGACATGATCCACCACACCGCCTCGCGCGCCGCGCCCTGGATCGTGGTCCCCGCCGACCACAAATGGTTCGCCCGCGTCGTGATCGGCTCGGCGATCGTCAGCACGCTCGACAAGCTCGATTTGCATTTTCCCAAGGTCGACAAGGCCGACCGCAGCGAGTTCAAGCTGGTCCGGGAAGCGCTGCTGGCGGAGGAGGGCGGGGATAAGAAGTAGAAAAAGTAGGATGGGTTTCGCTGCGCTCTACCCATCCTACGAACGACGGGCCACCCACCCCGCGGCTGTCATTCCCCGCGAAGGCGGGGAATCCAGTACGCCGCGGCTTTTCGGCTTCGGCCCACCCTTTAGCGGGTGGCGACGGTCGGCAGGGTCAGCGGCCCATTAGGTCATCCCTCCTGACCCTCTTTTGGCATTGCGGCCGGCCATATTTCTCGTCTAGAACAACCCCGGAACGCCCCTCGGCAACGAACCGTCAATGGTTTTATCCGAGCATTTGGCGTCCAAAAGGGTCTGGCAATGCTGATTCGCAGCGAAAAGCACGGGATTGAGGGTGGAGCGGCCAAGGCTGCCTCCATGACTGCCCCTGCAATTCCGGCTGCGTCCGCGCCCACCCTCCTTCTTGGCGGGCTTCTGCTTCTTATCGGCCCCTGAGGGCCGTCTGGGCATTTGCGCCTGGGCACTCAGGGGTTTTGAGCGAGATCACCAGACCCTTCAGCGCCATTTGAACCGGCGCAAGATCCAAAAGGAATTCAGAACATGACGTCAGCCAACAAGTCCGACAAGGACCGCGTTATCATTTTTGACACCACCCTGCGCGACGGCGAGCAGTGCCCCGGCGCCACCATGACCTTCGAGGAGAAGCTCGAGGTCGCCGAGCTGCTGGACGATATGGGCGTCGACGTCATCGAGGCCGGCTTCCCGATCACCTCCGAAGGCGATTTCCAGGCGGTCAGCGAGATCGGCCGCCGCTCCAAGAACGCCATCATCGCCGGCCTGTCGCGGGCGCACCCGAAGGACATCGATCGCTGCGCCGAGGCGGTGAAATTCGCAAAACGCGGCCGCGTCCACACCGTGATTGCGACTTCGCCGCTGCACATGCGCGTCAAGTTGAACATGACGCCGGAGCAGGTGATCGACCTGTCGATCGCCAACGTCAGCCGCGCCCGCAACCAGATCGACGACGTCGAATGGTCGGCCGAGGACGGCACCCGCAGCGAGATGGATTTCCTCTGCCGCATCGTCGAGGCCGTCATCAAGGCCGGCGCCACCACGGTGAACATCCCCGACACGGTCGGCTATACCGTGCCGGAGGAATACACCCACTTCATGAAGACCCTGATCGAGCGCGTGCCGAATTCCGACAAGGCGGTGTTCTCGGTGCACTGCCATAACGACCTCGGCATGGCGGTGGCGAACTCGCTGGCCGGCATCGTCGGCGGCGCCCGTCAGGTCGAGTGCACCGTCAACGGTATCGGCGAGCGCGCCGGCAACGCCGCGCTCGAAGAGATCGTGATGGCGATCAACGTGCGCAACGACAAGTTTCCGTACTGGAACAAGATCGACACCACGCAGCTCACCCGCGCCTCAAAACTGGTATCGGCGGCGACCTCGTTTCCCGTCCAGTACAACAAGGCGATCGTCGGCCGTAACGCCTTCGCCCATGAGAGCGGCATCCATCAGGACGGCGTGCTGAAGGACGCCTCGACCTACGAGATCATGCGGCCCGAGATGGTCGGCCTGAAACAGTCCTCGCTGGTGCTGGGCAAGCATTCGGGCCGTCATGCCTTCGTGCACAAGCTGGAGGAGATGGGCTACAAGCTCGGCGCCAACCAGCTGGAGGACGCCTTCAATCGCATGAAGGCGCTGGCCGACCGCAAGAAGGACATCTACGACGAGGATATCGAGGCGCTGGTCGACGAGGAAATGGCGGCTTCCCACGACCGCATCAAGCTGACCTCGCTGACGGTGATCGCCGGCACGCACGGTCCGCAGCGCGCCACCATGAAGCTCGATGTCGAAGGCCAGACCAAAATCGAGGAAGCCGAAGGCAACGGCCCGGTCGATGCGGTCTTCAACTGCATCAAGCGCCTGGTGCCGCACGAGGCCAAGCTGGAGCTGTACCAGGTCCACGCCGTCACCGAAGGCACCGACGCGCAGGCGGAAGTCACGGTGCGTCTCGCGCATGAGGGACGCTCGATGAGCGCCCGGGCCGCGGATCCGGATACGCTGGTCGCCTCGGCAAAAGCCTATCTCGGCGCGCTGAACAAGATCGTCATGAAGCGCCAGCGCGACGTGCCGGCGCAGGCGGCGGGCTGATAGATCGCCCGCGCGAACGAACTGAAAAACGCGGCGTCTCCGGCGCCGCGTTTTTATTTGCATTGGTCTTTCGCGAACTGCCGTAGGGTGGGCAAAGGAGCGCAAGCGACGTGCCCACCATCCGTCACCGAGCACGCTGAGAAATGGTGGGCACGCTCCGCTTTGCCCACCCTACGGCTGCGGAGTGATTTGGTTCACGCACAAGCACAATTGATGCGGCGGCCTGCGGCACGGTAACGCGACGGGCAAATCACTTCTGATTTTCAGAATTTGCGTCAAGCCAAGAATTTCTGAAAATCAAAAATATGTCGCTTCCGTTTTCCCCCAAATCAGCGGCATAACTCCGCTCGTCTCACGGCGAGATGAGGGGCGTTGGCCATCGTCACTGACGCGCGGTGAGATGCGATGGACGCGGAGGCCATGACAGACGAGTGTGGCTGATGCGTACGGTGAAGTCGTGTGGTTCCGGCGCCGTGGTGCTGGCGTCAAGTCCGAAGGGTGCGAAAGCGCCTCGCGGGCGACGGAGGCAAAAGAGCCGTTCTCCGGGAAGAGCACGAAGTAAGCCGTAAAGCCATTGCGCAGGGAAGGCCGGGATGCTTCCGCCGAACCTGTATGCTCGTGTGCACCTCTTGCCATGCGCATAATGGCACGCGAGACCGCGGGTGCGGCACGCACCCGGTCTTCCCTGCGCCCTCTGATCTCGATGAGGGCAGACGAAGATGCAAACCTCGGGCAAACCATGCCGCGAGATGGCGACGTCATATCTGCGTAGGATGGATAGAGCGCAGCGAAACCCATCGTTCGCGAACGCTGGCCTTGACGGGTTTCGCTGCGCTCTACCCATGCTACGAAATTCACGACCGTGGCTGGCGGTGACGGCTCAGCACCGGCCTTTCGTTACGCGGAAAGCAGACATAGCGAAGGTTTAATGGACGCCCCCTGTATCTACCGGCACGATCCGCCATCAAACGGGCGCAGACTGAATTTTGCAGCGCAGCAAGGCCGGGGAATAGGGCCCCTGCTAACGGGCAATGGCAATTGGGCCGGCTTGTCTGTATTGGTGCCTCTGGCATGCAAGCTTCGGAACCCGCGCTCGCACGCGCCGAAGAAATAAAGGGAGGAAATATGCGCAAGCTCATTCTGGCCGCGGCATCGATCGCGGTTCTGACGTTGGCAGGGCCCGCTACGGCGCAATCGCCGATCGTGATCAAGTTCAGCCACGTGGTGGCAACCAATACACCGAAGGGCCTGGCGGCCGAGAAATTCAAGGAGCTCGCCGAGAAATACACCGACGGCAAGGTCAAGGTCGAAGTCTACCCGAACTCGCAGCTCTACAAGGACAAGGAAGAGCTGGAGGCGCTGCAGCTCGGCGCGGTGCAGATGCTGGCGCCCTCGAACTCGAAATTCGGCCCGATCGGGGTCAGGGAATTCGAGGTGTTCGATCTGCCCTACATCCTCCCCGACCTGAAGACGCTGCGCAAGGTGACCGACGGCCCGCTGGGCGCCAAGCTTTTGAAGCTGCTCGAACCGAAGGGCATGATCGGCCTTGCCTATTGGGACAACGGCTTCAAGCAGATGAGCGCCAACAAGAAGCTGCTGGCGCCGGCCGATTATCGGGGCCTGAAGTTCCGCATCCAGTCGTCGAAGGTGCTGGAAGCCCAGTTCCGCTCGCTCGGCGTGGTGCCGCAGGTGATGGCATTCTCGGAAGTCTATCAGGCCTTGCAGACCGGCGTCGTCGACGGGCAGGAGAACACCTGGTCGAACATCTATACCCAGAAGATGCACGAGGTGCAGAAGTACATCACCGAAACCAACCACGGCTATATCGGCTATGTCGTGGTCACCAACAAGAAGTTCTGGGATGGCCTGCCGGCGGACGTCCGGGCCAATTGCGAGAAGGCGATGAAGGAAGCCACCGCCTATGGCAACGCGCAGTCGCAGAAGGAAAACGACGACGCGCTCGCCGACATCAAGAAGACCGGCAAGAGCGAGATCCTCAAGCTCACGCCCGAACAGGACGCTGCGATGCGCAAGGCGATGGAGCCTGTCTACAAGGACGTGGCCAGCCGCGTTGGCCAGCCGCTGATCGACGAGTTCTTGAAGGAGACGAGGGGCGCGACGAACTGAGGAGAGAGAGTTGCCGGCGGGCGGGTGGTCAGCCCTGCCGGCAATGACGCTGGTTATTTTGCGTCATGCCCGGCCTTGTGCCGGGCATCCACGTCTTGGTCACGACCGGCAGAAAGACATGGATGGCCGGGACAAGCCCGGCCATGACGACGGGGACAAAGTGGGGGAAAATGTTGATACTGCTTCGCATCCTCGACCGGCTTGAGGAGATATTGATCGCGACGCTGATGGCGCTTGCGACACTGCTGATCTTCCTCGCGGTGTGCCATCGCTATTTGCTCGGCGTGCCCTTCCTGTTTCCGATCCTGTTCCCGATCAATCTGGCCTGGTCGCAGGAGCTTTGCATCTACATGTTCGTGTGGGTGGCCAAGTTCGGCGCCGCCTATGGCGTGCGCACCGGCATCCATGTCGGCGTCGACGTCGTGGTCAACCAGTTGAAATCGCCCTGGCGCAGCTATGTCGTGCTGTTTGGCCTGCTCGCCGGCGCGTTCTTCACCGCTGTGATCGGCACCATGGGCGCGAAATTCGTCCACGGGCTCTATTACACCGACCAGGTGTCGCCGGACCTCGAGATACCGAGCTGGTTCGTCTATCTCTGCATTCCGCTCGGTTCCTATCTGATGTGCTTCCGCTTCCTGCAGGTGGCCTGGCACTATTTCTTCACCGGTGACCTGCCGCATCACGACCATGCGCATGTCGAGGGCGTGGATGTCGAGGCGCCCGGCGCCGGGGCGGCGGAGGTGACGCGATGACCTCGCTCATCATCTTCGGCCTCCTGATCGCGTTGATGCTCACGGGCATGCCGATCTCGATCGCGCTCGGCCTCACCGTGCTCACCTTCATCTACGCGATGACCAACGTGCCGACGGAATCGGTGGCGCTGAAGCTTTTCACCGGCATCGACAATTTCGAGATCATGGCGATCCCGTTCTTCATCCTCGCCGGCAATTTCCTCACCCATGGCGGCGTCGCCAGGCGCATGATCGATTTCGCGCGCTCGATGATCGGGCACTGGTATGGCGGCCTCGGGCTTGCCGGCGTCATGGCCTGCGCGCTGTTCGCCGCGGTGTCGGGCTCCTCGCCCGCCACGGTGATCGCGATCGGCTCGATCATGCTGCCGGCGATGGTGAAGCAGGGTTTTCCGAAACGCTTCGGCGCCGGCATCATCACTACCTCCGGCGCGCTCGGCATCCTGATTCCGCCGTCGATCGTGATGGTGATCTATTGCGTGGCGACCGGCGGCAGCATCGCGCTCGATCCGGCCGGCCAGCGGGTGTCGTCGGCCTCCGTCGGCCAGATGTTCATCGCCGGCGTCATTCCCGGCCTGATGCTGGCGACGCTGCTCGGCATGACCACCTTCTACCGCGCCTGGCGCAACGATTATCCGCGGCTGCCGAAGGCAAGCTGGGCCGAGCGCATCGCCGCGTTCCGCAAATGCGTCTGGGGACTGCTGCTGATCCTGATCGTGCTCGGCGGCATCTATGCCGGCGTCTTCACACCGACCGAGGCGGCGGCGATCAGCGCGGTCTATGCCTTCGTGATCGCCGTGTTCGTCTACCGCGACATGACGCTGTGGGACGTGCCGAAGGTGCTGCTCGGCTCGGCCAATATGAGCGCGATGATCCTCTACATCATCACCAACGCGGTGCTGTTCTCCTTCCTGATGGCGAACGAGAACATTCCGCAGCAGATCGCGAACTGGATCACCTCGATCGGCGTCGACTGGATCATCTTCCTGCTCGTCGTCAACGTGCTGCTGCTGCTCGCGGGCAACTTCATGGAGCCGTCCTCGATCGTGCTCATCATGGCGCCGATCCTGTTTCCGGTGGCGGTCAAGCTCGGCATCCATCCGGTGCATCTCGGCATCCTGATGGTGGTCAACATGGAGGTCGGCATGTGCCATCCGCCGGTTGGCCTCAACCTCTACGTCGCCTCCGGCATCGCCAAGATGGGCATCACCGAGCTGACGATCGCAGTGTGGCCGTGGCTTTTGACCATGCTGATCTTTCTCGGCATCGTCACCTATGTCCCGGAGCTCTCGCTGTGGCTGCCGCGGGTGCTCGGGATGCTTTAGGCAGGTGGTGCATTGCGGTGGATCAAAACGGCCGACATTACATCTTGGTAAGGGAGGCATCCCTTGCCAATCCGTAAGTTGAACGCCGACCAAGGCGGGCCCATCTTCAGGCAACCTTTTCACAGGAGGTTCGCATGAGGAAGTTCGCCATTGCCGCCGTTGCGGTTCTCGCCATCGCCGGCTCGACCGCCGTCTATGCCCAGCACCGCCATTGGGGCCACGGCTTTTCGCGGATGAGCCCGGAGGACCGGACGGCCTTTGCCGACGCGCGGATTGCGGCCGTCCATGCCGGCCTCAAATTGACGGCCGACCAGGAAAAGCTGTGGCCGCCGGTCGAGGCTGCGGTCAAGGAATTCGCCAAGCTCAGGATCGATCGCGCCAATGCGTGGATGACCTCGAAGGACGATTCGAGCCAGCAGAAGCCGGATGATCCGGTCTCGCGCCTGCGCGAACGGGCCGACACCATGGCGACATCTGCGGCGGCGTTGAAGAAGATCGCCGAGGCCGCCGACCCGCTCTACAAGACGCTGGATGACGGCCAGAAGCGGCGGCTCGCCGTGCTGACCCGGATGGACCGGTTCGGGGGCCGGGAGGGCTGGCACCACCGCCGGTTCGAGCGCGAAATGGGCGGGGATCACGACTTTGACCACCACCGCGGCTATGGCCGCGACCGTAATGACCGGGATGGCGGCCCGGACCGCGGCGGGCCCGAGCGGCTCTGAGGCGAGCCTGATCGGACCCCGATCCAGGAATTGGCGGAAGCCGCTGAAATCCAGCGGCTTTTTGCCGTTCGGGCGATCCACAAAAGGGGCGGGAAAACTTCGGCCGGTTTGCTGGACATCGCCGGATCGCTTTGCTAAACGACGCCCCTCGCAAGGGTTTTCCGGATCCCAGCATCCGGGCGCATAGCTCAGTTGGTAGAGCAGCTGACTCTTAATCAGCGGGTCCCAGGTTCGAGCCCTGGTGCGCCCACCAATCCTTTCAAGCCGCCAGCGTGCACACGGCTTCGCCCCCGAGGCGCGAGAGCCGTCGGTTTGGCGGACAGATGTTCTCAATAGCGTCATAGCGTCGCGGAAGGTCGCGCAGTTCTGGTGATGCCCAGTCCAGTCCTGCTTCGGTCTGCGGCGGGCACGGGGCGCCCGGACAGCGGCAGGACCTCGCCGTCACGGGCAGCGGTATTCCTTGCGCTATCGGCAGTGAAATTTGCCAGAACAGAAATCTCACGTTCCCGGCGCCGGCCCTATTCCGTCTCGGTTGTCTTCAGAAGCTGCGCGACTTCCATCAATTTTCGGCGCAGGCGCTCATCAGCGATGCCGAAGTAGAGTTCGAGGAGCTGACGCGACTCCCGCTTGGTCACGAGTTCGCTCCACTCCTGCGCTTCGGAGACCTGCTTCGTGTCGGCGGACGGTCGCTTCTTGCCTTCCAGCTCGTCGAAGAACCATGTGATCGGAACGGCGAGTTGCGCGGCAATGCCGTAGAGTCTCGACGCGCTGATCCGGGTCTCGCCGGCCTCATATTTCTGGATGAGTTGAGAAGTCAGGCCAAGGCGCCTTGCCAGTTCGTCCTGACTGAGGCCGAGGAGGTTGCGCCTCAGACGCAAGCGCTTCCCCACGTGTTCGTCGACGTGCGTGGGCTTCTTCGACGAGACCCTCATCTTGCTGCCGCGCCTGTTCGGCGCGCGGGATTTCGATTTCTTCTCGGAGGATTCAGAAGGCATCAGGCACCGTGGTTGAATTCCTGTCCGGTACAATCAAATGGAACTGCGAACGACGGCATATCAACTCCTAGATGGTACTATCAACTAGAATTATGTCATGCGGGTTACAAATGCACGGACTATTAGGCCTCAACCACACGATGTGAGAATGGCAGGACCTAATCCATGCAAGAGCCTCTTCCGATATCAGGGCGCCTACCCACTCAACTCAAGGTTAAATACGGGCCGGTGGGCCTGCTGGGGCGGTTTTTCCTCTGGGCCGACACCGCTGTGAGGGATCGCGGAGTAACGCTGTCTTTTGGCAGCCTCCAGGATCTCCGCGAAGCCAACAAGGCCAACTCTGATACCTGGCGCCCGCTTGTTCCGCTTCTTGACGAGACTATCGGCGGCGTTACGCCGGAGACGGCAGTTGTCCTGATCGGGCGGGACAAGCATGGAGATATCGTCGCAACACAAGCGGCGCGCATCTATGATTGGTCGAAAACGTGTCTGAAGGACGAAGCCACCTCGCTGCGAATGTTCTATGCCGATCCCGATGCGGCTTTCGCGCGCGGGGATCGCTGCGAGATCGACGCGCCGATTGCCGAGAAGATCAGCGGGCGCGTCGCCTTTTCCGGCGGCATCTGGTATCGGCGTGATTTCCGAGGCAAGGACCTCGGAACCATCATGCCGCGCATCTCGCGGGCATACGCATACACCCGCTGGAACAGCGATTTCACGATCGGCATGATGGCCGATGCCGTCATCGCCGGCGGCCTGGCGGAGCGCGCCGGATACACGAAGCTCGCGCATAGCTGCTTCGAACTTGTGGTGTCGCCGCTCGGCGCGATGCGGGGCGGGCTGGGCTGGATGCAGTCCGACGAACTCCTCGCCGATCTCGCTGCCATCATGGATCGGGTAAGTGCCCCCGTCGTTGAGCCCCGCATTGCCGAGGACGCGATCACCGATGTCGCAAGGTGAGGCGGGTATGAACATCCGGGCCATTCATCCCGAGGATCCAGAAGGACTTGTCAAAGGGCTGTTCGGTTGCATTGACGGCCGGGACTGGGCAGGGCTTTCCGATTTTCTTCATGAGGAAGCGATCTACGAACGGCCGGGTTATGAGCCCTTTGTCGGAAAGCCGGCAATCCTGGACTTCTACCTGACGAAACGGATCATTTCGCTCGGCGAGCATCGCGTCGAGAAGGTGCTGAGCGACGGCGCAAACATTGCGTGCTGGGGCAGCTTTTCCGGCGTTGCCAAGAACGGGCGCAATCTCAGCATGCGGTTTGCCGATGTATACCGCTTGAAGGAAGGGCGGATTGATCTGCGCCGGACATTCTTCGACAGCCCGGCGATCTAGGCCGGATTGTTGCTCCTTGGAGTCGACGCGCCGAGAAGGCACGTTCCCCCGTTCCCCCTGCAGGTGAACGGCAAGATGAGGCGCCAATAGCGGCGGTGAATGCTGTCGTTCCTGTCTGGCCGCCGGATCGTGGCATCCACCTCGTCGAGGCGCGGCAGTCGCGTCTCCTGGACGCGGCGGTAAATGCCTTGCACCCACCGGCCGTAATCGTAATCCGGTTGCTCTTCCATCGGCAGGCCCCGCGCATTCTTTCGCCAGGTCTCGCCGAAAGCCTCAAGGCCGGATCCGACATCGGTAATGATCAGGCGGCCAGCCACGGGCTCGACAAGCATGAAGCGCGCGCGGATCGATTCAGGCAACATCTCGGCCAGCGTCACTGAATCGTAAACCTGCCTCGAATCGGTCCAGTGCGCGAAAAGGGATGCAAGGGCTTCGTCCGTGTTCGCAAGTATGTCGAGCGGCTGCTCTCGGCTCGTGAACGCGGAAGAAGGCCGTTGATGGCTGGCCGCAATCTGCTCGGCAATGTAGGCGATCGTCTGCGCGAGGCTCGGGACCAGCTTCTCGACGAACTGGTCGGGGTGGGAAATGACGGTGCGCTCGATTCCCATGTCAGCGAGGCAGTATAGAGTCGCGGCGATGCTCGTCTGGGACACCGTTTCGGGCCGAAATCGGACCCGCGCCGCATTGGAAGCGATCTTCGTGACAGCCACGAATCCCAGATTTTCGACGAGGTAGGTCAAAAAATCAAAGTCGGGAAGTGAGCAGTGCAGAAAGCTTCTTAAGGCCGGAGATCGCACGTCCCATGTGCGGCCGTGGTCGTCGAGAACGATAGTTTGCATTGCGACCCTCACCCGTCAACCCGGAGCAAAGTCGTCCAACCAGCGCTTATTGTTTGGCGAAGTTGCGGTATCTTAGCCATACTCGCGCTGCTAGACACCAAAAATCGGTGACTGATTGGCTTCACGCTTTAGTGACGGCGCTTTCTCTGTTTTCCGCTTTGCCTTGATCGTCGTTGCAATCCGATTGCGCGAAGTCGGAAAACGAATCTCTTTTCGGTTGCGATGAATTACTGAAAACAGCGCCGACAACCGGCCGCGTCCGCTGCTTCAACACGACTTCATTCTCTGACAACTAGAATTAGTTTTTTCGCTCAACAACTAGAATTAGATATTGACGCCGCATGTGGGAGTGTGACAACTTTTAGTGGTCAGCAACGTGCAGATGGGACGCACAAGGAGTTCGGCATGCAACCGCAAAAACAATCCGTCGCCGCGAATGGCCATCACCACGACGTCATATCGCGAGCGGGAAACAAGCTTCGCAATGAGATCTGCTGCAATCACGATCTCTCCTTCCTGATGGAGGCTCATGACGGTCTGTCCGGTGCCGTCGCCGAGCGTGCAGGCTTCAAGGGGCTTTGGGCGTCCGGCCTGTCGATTTCGTGCTCGCTCGGCTACCGCGACGCCAACGAAGCCTCCTGGACCCAGCTCGTTGATGTCGTCGAGCGGATGGTCGACTCGACCGACCTTCCGGTGCTCGTCGACGGCGATAGCGGCTTCGGCAATTTCAACAATGCGCGCCTTCTGGCCCGCAAACTGCTGCAGCGTGGCGCTGCCGGCGTCGCGCTGGAGGACAAGGGCTTTCCCAAGATGAATTCGTTCGTCGGCGACCGGCATCCGCTTGCCGATACCGCCGAGTTCTCAGGGAGGCTGCGCGCGGTGAAGGACGCGGTAGGCGACGACCTGGTCCTCGTCGCACGGATCGAGGCGCTGATCGCCGGCCACGGAATGGACGAGGCGCTGGCGCGCGCCCATGCCTACGCCGACGCCGGAGCTGACGCCATCCTCATTCATTCGCGCAAGAGCGTGGCGGACGAGATCCTTGACTTCGCCGGCGCCTGGCAGAACCGGCTTCCCGTCGTGATCGTCCCCACCAAATACTATCGAACGCCCGTCTCCGCCTATCGCGAGGCCGGCATCTCGACGGTGATCTGGGCCAACCACTCGATGCGCGCGGCGATCGCCGGGATGCGCGATATTTGCGGCCGCATTATCGCCGAGGAAAGCATCGCCGGCATCGAAGGCGAAGTCGCGACGCTCGACGAGGTCTTCGGTCTGCTGCGTTACGGCGAACTCGCCGCCGCCGAGGAGCGATACTTGCCGACGCACCACGGAAACGGTCACGCGAAAGCGTGATTCTCCGGCCCGCCATCCCACAGCATAGAAACAGTTCGAACGCGGAGATCGCGCCATGCTTCAGTCGACACTAGCGGCCTCGATGCCAAACCAGCTGCCTGAACCTGACGTCGCCCTACCTGACATCGCCCAGGTGATCCGATGGCGCGATAGTTCCTATTCGGCCGACCTTTATATCGCGGCGGTCTCATGGCTCGATCTCTTCACCTATCTCGACCAGACCCCTGCGACCGAAGCAGAGCTGCGCAGCCATTTTCAGATCAAGGAGCGGCCGACGCGCACCATGATCAGGCTGTTTGAGTCCTGGGGGCTGCTCGACAACATCGACGGCAAGCTTCTCGCTTCGGCATCTGCGCGGCGCTACTTGAGCCGCAACTCGAGCGAGAACATTTCCTCCTACATCGCCGTCATGAAGTACAAATCGTCTGTCCGGGAGATCTACGACGTAATGCGCCTGGACACGCCCGATACGTGGCATGTCGAGCGTGGTGGCGCGACCAACTTTGACGAGCTGATGCAAACCGACGATTTCGCCGATCTGAATACGCGCGGAATGGAGGAGCGCGGGCGGATTTTTGCTCCCGATCTCGTGCGCCTGCTCGATTGTACGCACGAGACGGCCGTTCTGGATGTGGCAGGTGGATCCGGGGTCTATTCCGCGCACCTGCTGAACCGATATCCCAATCTGTCGGCGATGATATTTGAGCGTCCCCCGGTCGATCAGCTCGCCACGCAATGTCTTGCGGAGCGCAAGCTGACGGCGCCGAGGGCGCGCGTGATCGCCGGAGACATGTTCGTCGATCCATTTCCGCAGACCGCTTCGCTCCATCTCTATTCGCATGTGCTGCACAATTGGGGGCCGGAGAAGGTGCGGCTGTTGCTGGATAAATCGTACCGAAGCCTGCTGCCCGGCGGCCGGGTGGCCGTTTTCAGCTGTCACCCGGACGACCGGGGCGGGCGGCCTGCGCCGGTCGCGGAAGCGGAATATTCGGTGCTGCTGACCACCAGCTATGAGGGCTGCTGCTACAGTTTCGAGGACATGCGTTCCCTGATGGAAGGCGCCGGCTTCCAGCACGTCGACTACCGCAAGTCGATCTGCAACCGAAGCCTGATCACGGCGCGAAAGATCGCCGGCAGCTCGAACTGAACCAGCGCTCTATCCGGACAAGTTCCGAAAGCGCCTTGCTTGATCCTGCTGTCGTCGGTGCTGGCGACAGCAAACGCTGCGCGCTATCCGGCGCGGAGAAAAATATCGCCTGATCGCCCGCGCCAATCGCCCATGGGAAGGAATCCAAGATGACTTTCTCGACAACGACCCTGCTGGGTCTTCTGAAGCAGCAGAAGTATGACTTTTTTTCCGGGGTACCGTGCTCGAATTTCGCCGATCTGTTCCAGCAGGTAGCCCTGGATGACGATATCACGTCGGTCCCGGCGTCGAACGAAGGCAGCGCGTTGTCGTTCGCTGTCGGCGCGGCGCTGGCGGGGCGACGAAGCGTCGTTGCCCTGCAGAATTCCGGACTGGGCAACATCATCAATCCGCTGACGTCGCTGGTCCAGATCAACTGCATTCCGACGCTGCTTTTGATCTCCGTGCGGGGGCATACCGAAGAACCCGAGGACGAGCCGCAGCATCGCATCATGGGCGCCAATACCCACGCATTGCTCGATCAGTTGGCAATCCCGTGGAGCGAATTCGACGGGACGCCGCAGGGGTTCATGGCGACCCTCCTGAAGGCCGAAGAGGCATTCGAACGGTCGGTCTCGTTTGCGGTTCTGGTCCGGAAAGGCCAGCTCTCGGCCGGCCTCGGCGTCGTTGGCGACGGCGAGGGACAGGCAAGCGATTATCCGCTCAGCGTCGGGTCCGCGCTGGAAATCGTCAGCGAAGCCCTGCAGCCCGCCGATCTCGTCGTTTCAACGACCGGGTTCATTTCGCGTGAGCTGTTTCGCGTCAGCGACCGCCCGGAGAATTTCTACATGCAGGGATCGTTGGGCCATTGCAGCGCGGTGGCCGCGGGGGTCGCGCTCGCGCATCCATCGCGCCGCGTGGTCGCGCTGGATGGCGATGGCGCCGTGCTGATGCATATGGGCGTGTTGTCCACGATCGGCTACGCAGCCCCCCGGAACTTCGTGCATATCGTGCTCGATAATGAAGGTTACGTTTCGACCGGGAAGCAGGAGTCCACTTCGGTGACTTCCTCGCTGGAAGCGGTCGCCATGGCCTGCGGGTACCGCGCGGTCATCAGGTGCATGACCAGGGCCGAACTGGACGAGGCTGTTGCGCGAAGCCTGTCGACCGAAGGGCCGCACTTTCTGCTGTGCAAGGTCAATCAATCGCATTCGCATGCGCTGCCCCGGGTTACGTCCCGTCACACGCCGGAGGAGAACAAGCAGGCGTTCCAGATGGCGCTGGAACAGCCGCCGGCTTTCCATCTGCAAAGCCTGCCGGCAGGAGCGGCGCGGTGAAACCTCAGGCGGTCGATATGCTGGCCAGCTTCCGCTGCTTGTCGTTCGTCGTCATCATTTGGGGCGCGAACCGGCTTGCGATCAAGGCTGTTCTCCAGTCGTCGCCGCCGCTGTTTTTCACCGGCATCTGTTTGCTCGGCGGGGCTATCGCGATCGGTGCCATCCGCCTGTGCCTCGAATACCCGCGCCGGCGCGGTTGTGAAGGGAAGGGCAGGCTTGTCGCGGTGGGTCTTCTTCAAACCGCAGGAGCTCTCGGGCTGGGCCTGGCCGGCTTGCAATATCTCGATGTCGGCACCAGCACCCTGATCTTCTACACGATGCCCTTGTGGCTCGTTACGATCGAGTGGATGGCCGGTCGCCAAATGCAATCGCTCATCGATGTCATCGCACTGACCTGCGGCATGCTTGGTCTTGCGATGCTGGCGTCGGGTACTGCTCCCGTGGCGACATCTCATGGTATTCTGGGCCTCGCGTTGCTTTCGATGGCGGCTTTCAACTGGGCCCTGAGGACATGGATCCATCAACGCACCCCCGGCGACATCGACGTGTGGAACCGTACCGTCTTTCAATTGGCGGCCTCAGGGGGAGTCGTCATCGTTGCGTCGCTGCTGCTGGAACGCCGGCTTGACTGGACAGAGTTGCCGATCCTCGCATGGCCGATCGCATTCAACCTGATTGTGGCGACCGGATTGGCATTCGTCGCCTGGTACGGCGCGATCAGGCGCATTTCCTCACAGATCGCATCTCAGAGCTTCGTGCTCATCCCTGTCGTTGCGCTGATCGCGGCTGCCGTTTTGCAACGGGAGACGTCCACGGCAGGCGTTGCGGTCGCCTGTGTCCTGATGAGCGCCGGCGTCACCATCGCAATTTTGCGGTCAAGCGCGCCGATCCCTGCGGTCTCACGCGCCCTGAAACCTGCGATTGGCAGGGAACATCACATGGAGCCCGGCGATGCTGGATTCGATTCGTCTCTGTCACCCGATGAAGATCGCCGGAGAGGATGTCCGCGCGGACCAGACGATCGACGTGCAAAACCCTTTTACCGGTCGGGTCATAGCTACGGTGCCGCAGGCGCGTCCCGAGCACATCAGGCGCGCCTTCGCAATGGCGCGGGCATTTCGTCCCAGGCTCACAAGGCGTGAGCGGGCGCGGATCCTCCTGGCCACGGCGGAGGCGATCGACGCAAACCGGGAACGGCTTGCGCATCTCATTACCTCGGAGAGCGGCCTGTGCCTGAAGGACTCGCTGCATGAAACGGCGCGGGCCAAGGATGTCTGGTCGTTCGCAGCGCAGGCAGTGCTCCAGGACGATGGAGCGATTTACGCGGGTGATATCGGCGGGAGTGCGCAGGACAGACGCATATTCTCGAACAGGACGCCGCTTCTTGGTGTGATCTCGGCGATTACCCCCTTCAACCACCCTTTGAATCTCGTGAGCCACAAGCTTGCGCCGGCGATCGCGACCAACAACAGGGTGGTGCTGAAGCCGGCGGAGGCGACCCCTTTGACCGCGCTTGCGCTTGCCGAGCTGCTTTATGAGGCGGGCCTGCCGCCGGAAATGTTGTCGGTGGTCACCGGCGAGCCGCATTCGCTGGGAGATGCGATGATCAACGATCCGGACATCGACCTGGTGACGTTTACCGGATCGGTGAGTGCCGGAAAGAAAATTGCCGAACGGGTGGGATATCGACGGTTGGTGCTCGAGCTCGGCGGCAATGATCCCTTGATCGTCATGGGTGACGCCGATCTCGACCGCGCCGCCCGATTGGCGGTGCAGGGCGCGACCAAGAATTCCGGGCAACGCTGTACCGCCGTCAAGCGGGTCCTGGTGGTCGATGATGTCGCCGACCGTTTTGCCGAAGCGACCCTCGCTCTGATGAAGCGTCTCAGGGCAGGGGATCCGATGGACCCCAGCACGGATGTGGGGACGGTCATCAACGTGAAGGCGGCGTCGATCATTGCCGGACGCGTCGAAGCCGCAATCCAGGGCGGCGCCAGCCTGTTGCTCGGCAATATGCCGGAGGGAGCGCTTTACCCGCCGACACTCGTGGACCATGTCCCGTCCGATTGCGAGCTGGTGCGCGAAGAGACCTTTGGCCCGGTGTTGCCGATCATCCGCTGCCCGGATGACGTCGAGCAGATCATCGCCATCGCAAACTCAACCGCCTTCGGCCTTTCGGCGGGATTGTGCACCAACCGGCTCGACACCATCACCCGCTTTGTCGATGATCTCGACGTCGGCTGCGTCAATGTGTGGGAAGTTCCGGGCTACCGGACGGAGCTGACGCCGTTCGGCGGCATCAAGGATTCCGGCCTCGGCCATAAGGAAGGCGTGCTGGAGGCCATGAAGAGCTTTACGAATATCAAAACCTACTCGCTGCCGTGGTGAGGCAAGCCTCAATCCAGCAGTTTGGATGCGGCCGCTTCATCGGTGACCAGGACCTGGCCAAAGCCAGCCAGCAGGCCGGCGCGAATGATGGGGACCTTGTGCTCGCCGCCGGCGGCGAGAATCCGATGTCTGATCTGCAGCACATGTTCGATCGGCGGATGGATCGTCCGCTCCACCAGCGGATGGCGAAGCGGCTTGCCTGACGAATCGAGGTAATGGCCGCAAATTTCCCCGACGGCGCCGGCTTCCAGCAACGAAGCCCGGGTTTCCCGAGAAATGACCTCGTATTCGAGCGCCTTTGATTGCTCGGAGAGGTCGATCGCGCTGAGCAGGGCGACGTCGAGGGAGGGGACCATGGCGAGCACCGAACGAACAGGCTCGCTCGCGACGAGGATGTCCCTCAGCTCCGCCGTCTCGGCGAACATCGGCGCGGTCAGGTAATAGCATCGCGCGCCGAGCGCCCGGGCAATCATGGTTGCATTGTCATATGGATTGATCGGCGCACTTTCGGCCAGCCCGCCGGACATCAGCACCACGCGGGTGCCGTCTCCGGATCGGCGCGGCAGGTTTTGGGCCGCGGCATTGATGGTGCCTCCCCAGGTGATTCCCAGCGAGCCCGACGGCGGAAGGCACTCGGCGACGTATCGCGCGGCGGCGGCGCCGATGAAAGAGCGCACATCGGTGCCGCCCATCGGGACCGGGACCACGATCGCGTGCCGCAGATTGAATTTGCGGATGAGTTCTTCTTCGAGCTCGGTGCGTTGGCCCGACGGGTCGGCGATCGTGATCTGAACGAAGCCGCTTTCCCGGGCGTCACCGAGGATCCGGTTGACGCGCTTGCGGGTCATCTTCAGCCGCTGCGCGATCGCGTCCTGGGTTTGACCTTCCCTGAAATAGTACCAGCAGATTTTGGCCACCAACGCGGCCTCGGCCCGGCCATCGCCGGATTCGCCTTCGTTTGGAGCCGCTTGCGGGCCTCGAATCAACACCCCGGTCACCTCCGGTCAGCCTCAGAAATCCGCTCTTTGCCCGGTTTCGGCTCCGAATGGCAAATCTTCATACTTGTCCACAAGTGCCCAAATGTACCTGTCGTGTCACAAATGTGTTACGTGGCCCCTCTATCAGTCCGCCGAGCTTGGAAACAGGAGATCCTCCATGCGTCGGCTGATCGTCGGATCGATATTGTTGTGCGGCTGGGCCACGTCTGCCCTCGCGCAATTTTCCGACAACAAGATCGTCATCGGTGTGATGGGCGATCAAAGCGGCGTAGTCGCCGATGTCGGCGGACCCGGATCGATCCTGGCGGCCCGTATGGCGGTCGAGGATTCGGGCGGCACGGCTGGCGGTGTCCCCATCGAGATCATCACGGCCGACCATCAGAACAAACCCGATGTCGCGTCCGCGATTGCCCGCGAATGGTTCGACCGGCGCGGTGTCGACGTCATCGCCGACCTGCCGCATTCCGGTGTGGTCTTCGGGTTGATGGCGATTGCCACCGAAAAGAAGCGTTCCCTGATGATATCGGGCGCCGCCAGTGTGGAGATAACCGGCGGGCGCTGCTCTCCCTTTGCCACGCACTGGACGGATGACACCTATTCGCTCGCGCGCGGGACCGGCGCCGCGCTGATGCAGCAGGACCTGAAGTCCTGGTATTTTCTCACCGCGGACTATGCATTCGGCCACGATCTCGAAAAGGACGCCGCGCGCGTTGTCGAAGAACGCGGAGGCAAGGTGGCCGGAAGCGCTCGCCACCCCCTCAGCACGGCCGATTTTTCCGCGCTTCTGCTACGCGCGAAATCCTCGCAAGCGCAGGTCGTCGCGCTGGCGAGCGCCGGCGCTGACACCGTCAACGCCATCAAGCAGGCGGGCCAGTTCGGCATCATGCGTGGCGGCCAGCGTGTTGCGGCGCTCCATGCGTTCGTCACCGACATCAACAGCGTCGGCCTCGAAGCGGCCCAGGGCCTGATCATCACGTCAGGCTTTTACTGGAATGACACCGACGGGACGCGCGCTTTCTCGGAGCGCTTTTTCAAGGCCCATGGACGCATGCCGACCCGCGAGCAAGCCGGCGTCTATACGAGCGTGCTGCACTATATCAAGGCCGCCAGCCAAGCGAAGACTGACGACGCCGCCATCGTGAACACGGAAATGCGAAAGCTGCCCGTCGATAAATTCGGTCGGCAGGTTCACATCCAGGAAAACGGCCGCGTCATCTACGATCTCGGTGTTTATCGTGTGAAGACCCCGGCCGAGAGCAAGGCGCCGTGGGACTATTATGAGCGCATCGCTACCGTCTCGGCCGACACCGCCTTTCGCTCGCCAGATACCGCGGGCTGCGCCGCTCCGGGCGTTCGATGACGGCCGTCCTACTTGATCATCCACAGGAGGCCGCCGCGCCGATCGCTTCGGTCGTTCGAAAGAGCGCTGCAGAATCGCTGCTCACCGCCCGCGACCTGACCGTTCGCTTCGGTGATTTCGAGGCGCTTCGCGGTGTCTCGATCGATCTCGATACAAGGTCGATCCATGCGGTGATCGGGCCCAACGGGGCAGGCAAGACCACACTGTTCAACGTGATCAGCGGCTTTACGAAGCCAACCGCCGGCCAGGTTCGTCTTGACGGTGCGGATGTGACGGCGGTTCCGCCGAACAGGCTTGCGCGGCTCGGGCTCGCCCGGTCGTTTCAGATATGCTCGATTTTCCCAAATCTCTCCGTCGCCGACAATATCCGCACGGCGCTCGCGCTGAACGTGCGGGGGCTGCAGCTGCTTCGCGGCCGTTCGAGACGCAACGAAAATGAAGCAAGGGTCCGGCATCTTCTCGATCAGGGCGGGCTGACGGACGAAAGCGAACGTCGGGCTGCGGATCTGCCCTATGGCCGCCGTCGACTGCTTGAGATCGTCACGACGATCGCGATTGCGCCGAAATTTCTGCTGCTCGACGAGCCGACGGCGGGCCTGGCGCGGGAAGACATCGCGCCGGTCGCGGCCCTGATCAAGACGGTCGCCGGCAGCTGTGGCGTCCTCCTGGTCGAGCACAATCTGCAGGTCGTGAAAAGTCTGGCAGAGACGGTCACGGTGCTCGCGGAAGGCTCGGTCCTCTGCGAGGGCAGCTACGACAAGGTCGCGCGCGACCCTCGCGTGATCAACGCCTATATCGGAGCTGAGCGTCGTGTCTGATGCGGTCTCGCTTCGCCTCTCGCACGTGCAAGCATGGTATGGCGATTCGCAGGCGCTGTTCGGCGTCGGGTTCGCGGTTCGGCCAGGCGAGGTGACCTGTCTGGTCGGCCGCAATGGCGCGGGCAAGACAACGATCCTTCGCGCCATCATGGGCCTGTTGCCGCGACAAACCGGCAGCATTGTCCTGTCCGGGCGCGAAGCAAGCGGAATGCGCCCCTATGAGCGTACCCGGTTCGGCATCGGCTATTGCCCGGAGGAGCGCGCGATCTTCTCCAGTCTCACCGTCGAGGAGAATCTTGATCTTCCTCCAGCGGTCCGCGCCGCTGATATGGCCAAGGATGAGATCTTCGCGCTATTCCCGAATCTTCGCACAAGGGGGCGCCACTACGGCGACCAGCTGAGCGGCGGCGAGCAGCAGATGCTCGCCATCGCCAGGATTTTGCGCACGGGCGCGCAGACGCTCCTGCTGGACGAGCCCACCGAGGGACTGGCGCCGGTCATCGTCCGGCAGATCGAGCATGCGCTGATCGAGCTCAAGCGCCGCGGCTACACGATCCTTCTCGTCGAACAGAACCTCGACTTCGTCCTGCATCTCGCCGATCGCGTGGTGGCGATCGAAAACGGGGTGGTGGTGGACGACCTCGAAACCCGCGGCGGCGAGCACGTCAAGTCTCGGCTCCTCGAACGCCTTGCGCTGTGAGTCCGGCATGATGGACCTCATCCTCGGCTACCTCACGATCGGCCTCGTCAACGGCTCGTTCTATGCGCTGCTCAGTCTCGGACTGGCGCTGATCTTCGGCCTTCTCAACATTCTCAACATGACGCATGGCGTGCTCTACATGATGGGCGCGTTTGCCGCATGGGCCGGTTCTCGATATCTCGGATTGGGCTATTTCGCGGGGCTGGTTTTCGCGCCGGTCTGCGTCGCTGCTTTCGGCGTCATCCTCGAACGCTCGTTGCTGCGCCGAACCTACGGCCTCGATCCGCTCTACGGATTCATGCTGACGTTCGGCGCGGCGATGGTCGTGCAGGGCGGCCTCCAGGCCCATTTCGGTTCGACCGGACTTCCCTACGCCGCGCCCGATTGGTTGTCCGGCGGGCTCGATCTCGGCTTCCTGTATTTCCCGGCATATCGGCTTTGGGTCGTCGCCGTGGCGCTTGTCATATGCGTGATCGTCTGGGTCGCCATTGCACATACGCGTCTCGGCTCGGTTCTGCGCGCGTCGTCCGAAAATGCAGCGACCGCCGAAGCGCTCGGCGTCGGCGTGCCTCGTGTCTTCGCTGCCACTTTTGCCCTGGGTGCGGCGCTGGCGGGACTGGCCGGCGCGCTGGCCGCGCCGATCTACCAGGTCAGTCCATTGATGGGCTCGGACATCCTGCTTGTCGTATTTGCCATCATCGTGATCGGCGGCATGGGGTCGATCGGCGGAACCATCGTCTCGAGCTATGTCCTCGCGCTGATCGAGAGCCTGACACAGGCGCTGGTGCCGCAGGCGGCCAGCTTCATCGTCTTCGCCTTCATGTGCGTCGTGCTTCTGCTTCGGCCGCAGGGACTGTTCGGGATTTCGGTGATCCGATCCCACGAATTCCTGGCGGCCCGGCTGCCATGGATCGAGCCTGCGGACAAGGAAACCGCCCCCAAGCGCCTGACCGGCCTGGTGCCGACGCTCGCCGCCGTCGCCGCGCTGTCGGCGCTGCCGATGCTGCTTTATCCCGTCTATCTGATGAAGATCTTCTGCTTCACCATCTTCGCCGCTTCATTCAATTTCCTGCTGGGCTTTGCCGGCATCATGTCCTTTGGCCAGGCAGCCTTGTTCGGTACCGCGGCCTATCTCACGGCGCATGCGGCAAGGGAGTGGGCGCTGCCACCGGAAGCCGCCATCGGCGTCGGCATCGCAGCGGCGCTCGCGCTCGGGCTGGTCATGGGCATCTTTGCGATCAGACGCCGGGGCATCTATCAGGCCATGATCACGCTGGCGATCGCGCAGATGGTCTATTTTGTCTATGTGCAGGCCAGCTTCACCCATGGCGAGGACGGCATCCAGTCGGTCCCGCGCGGCATGCTGCTGGGGTTGATCGATCTTCGCAACGACACCAACGTCTACTGGCTCAGCGCGGCCGCCATGCTCGGCGTGCTGTTCGGCCTGCGCCGTCTGATCAACTCCCCGTTCGGGATGATGTTGATCGCCATTCGCGACAATGAACGCCGGGCGCTGTCGCTGGGGCACAATGTCGACGCCTACAAGCTCGCTGCATTCGGCATCGCGGCGTTTTGCGCCGGCGTCGCCGGCTCCATGAGTGCGATCGTCTTCCAGTTGGCCACCTTGTCCGGCGTGCATTGGCATCTCTCGGGCGAAGCCGTGCTGATGGCGTTGATCGGCGGCATCGGCACATTCGGCGGGCCTCTCGTCGGCGCTGCCGTGCTGGTGACGATGCAGCATTTCCTGTCACCGTTCGGTGCCTGGATCGTGGCAATTCAGGGCGCCGTCTTTGTTCTTTGCGTCCTGCTGTTCCGCGACGGGTTGTTGCCCCATGCCCTCGCGCTCGCCGCAAATCTTCGCCGGCAGGATGCAACGTCGAAGACCGCTGTGGCCCCGCAGGCGATGGAGGCTATCGGCCGATGAACGACGTATCAGGCACCCAGAGGCTGGCGCTCGGCTCGAATGGCAAGCGATTGAACGAATTGTCGGCTCGCACGATCGTCAGTGCGATCCGCGATCGCCGGCTGACGGCGATATCCGTGATGGAAGCCTGCCTGGACCGGATTGCCGTTCGCGAACCGCAGGTGAAGGCCTGGAGTTTCCTGGATGCCGACCTGGCGCGGGAACGCGCGCGGCAGGCAGATAAATGGCAGGCGGCGGGATACCCGCTTGGCCGGCTGCATGGTCTGCCGGTCGGCGTGAAGGATGTGTTCGATACCAGCGACATGCCGTCCGAATACGGCAGCGGAAGCTTGCGCGGGCGTCGGCCAACCGAAGACGCGGATGCCGTCAGCATGCTGCACGGAGCCGGGGCGCTCATCGTCGGCAAGACCGCGACGTCCGAATTCGGAATGTATCATCCCTGTCCGACCCACAATCCCCTGGATCTGTCGCGTTCACCCGGCGTGTCGTCGGCAGGCTCCGCGGCGGCTGTCGTCGATCACATGGTTCCGCTGGCGCTCGGCACCCAGCACACCGCATCCACGACGCTCCCCGCTTCGTTTTGCGGCGCGTTCGCCTTCAAACCATCGTTCGGTTTCACCAGCATGCGGGGATCGAACGTGCTGGTCCCCCGCATGGCGCATGTCGGCCTGCTGGCCCGATCCGTCGGCGACCTCGTGCTGTTTGCCGGCGCATTCGATCGCAGCCTCGCCGACGTCGAAGCACTGAGGCATCCGCCCCGGCTCGGTGTGGTCCGCGGACCGGGCTGGGACCTGGCAAGTCCCGACGCGCGTCAAGCGCTCGATCGCTTGGTCGCCGGACTGCCTGCAACTGTCGTCGCGGTCGATCTTCCCGGCGAATTCGACATGGCGCTCGAAGTGGTGCTGGGGCTTTTGAACGCTCATCTGGCGCATCGTTTTGGTACCCTTCCGGAGGAAACCTTCCGCGGCTTCTGCCCTCCGCTGCAGCAGGGCATCGTTGCTGGGCGCGCGTTGCGCGCCGCGCATTATCTCGAACTCGACGCCATGGCCGACCGGATCACCGCTCTGGCCTCGACTTTGTTTCATGATCATGACGCCTTGATCACGCTCTCCGCGCCAGGAGAGGCCACGCGCCTGGAGCAGGGGCCGGGCTCTGGCGCGATGTCCATGCCGTGGAGCCTGTGCGGATTGCCGACCGTGTCGCTGCCGCTGCTGCGCGGGGTGAATGGCATGCCGATTGGCGTCCAGCTCATTGGTTCGCCGCGGGGCGACCGCAATCTTCTCAGCGTGGCTGCGTGGCTCACCGATGTCGCGCCCCTCAACAAAGAGTCTTCCGATGAACAAGCCTGAACGAATCTTGACTGATGCTGCATCCTATCGCGCTGAGAGACCTCTGGTGCACGTGAACGGGCGCGCCTATGCGTGGCCGAAACATCCGGCCGTGGTGATCTGTTTCGACGGCTGCGATCCGGCCTATATCGAGGCTGCCAGCGCCGCCGGCGCCATCCCGGCCATCGACCGGATGCGGCGCGAGGGTTTTGCCGCCTCCGCGCTCGCGGCAATGCCGACCTTCACCAACCCCAACAACGTCTCCATCGTCTGCGGCGTATCGCCCGCCGTTCACGGTGTCTCCGGCAACTTCTATCTCGACCGCGATACCGGCGCGGAAATCATGATGGTGGACGCCAGTCCCGTGCGTGCGCCGACTATTCTGGCGGCGTTCTCGCAAGCCGGAGCCAGGGTTGCCGCCGTCACGGCCAAGGACAAGCTGCGCAAGGCGCTCGGTCATGGGCTCGACGGCATCGCCTTCTCCGCCGAGAAGGCCGACGAGGCGACCGATGCGGAGAACGGCATCTCCGCCGTCGGTGCGCTGGTCGGGCGTGGCGCGCCGGACCAGTATTCGGCCGACCTTTCCCTGTTCGTGCTCGATGCCGGAATTCGCCTGCTTGAAACCCGCCGGCCTGACCTGAGCTATCTGTCGCTTTCCGATTATGTGCAGCACAAGCATGCGCCGGATGCACCCGAAGCGATCGCCTTCATGCATGCGGTGGACCAGCGGATCGCAAAATTGCTCGCACTCGGCGCCTGCGTCGGGATCGTCGCCGATCACGGCATGAACGACATGGCCCACCCAGGCGGCGAGCCGAACGTCGTCTATCTCGGCGACCTCCTGGATGCCGCCTTCGGTGCGGGCGCAACCCGCGTCATCTGCCCGATCACCGATCCCTTCGTGCGCCACCATGGCGCTCTCGGCGGCTTCGTCCGTGTCCATCTGCAACGGACGGAGCTTTCCAGAACCGAGGTGCTGAATTTCGTTCGGCAGATTCCCGGCGTCGCTCTGGCCGCTTCGCGTGAGGAAGCATGCCTGCGCTTCGAACTGCCGGAAGATCGCGAAGGCGACATCGCCGTGGTGGCCAGATCGGGCGTCGCCCTCGGCGCGCATGCAGGCGACCACGACCTTTCGCAGTTGTCGGGTGAGCGGCTGCGTTCTCATGGCGGGCTCGCCGAACAGGTGGTGCCATTCATTCTCTCTCACCCGCTGAGGGCCGAACGGGGTGAGGGCGGGGCCGGGAAACCGCTCCGCAACTACGATGTTTTTTCGGTCCTGCTCAACGAAGTGAAAGTCTGACTATGCCTCGCGCTATCCTCGTCATCCTCGATGGTCTCCGCCGCGATCTCGTGACGCGGCAGGCCACGCCCCGGCTTGCCGCCTTCGCCGAGCGCTCCGAGCAGTTCGCTGCCCATCGCACGGTGTTTCCGTCCTGCACGCGGGTGGTCTCGGCGAGCCTGGCGACCGGCTGCCATCCGGTGCGTCACGGCTTGCAGGGCAACACCATGGCGCTGATGGAGAATGGCCGCCTCGTTCGGCACGATGCAGGCCGCCCGGATTTCCTCCAGCACAAGCGCCGGGTCACCGGCCGCTCGCTGGCCGTGCCCACTTTGGCCGAGCGCCTGGCGGACCGCGGCGGTGCCATCATCTTCAGCAACGTCTCGCCGGGGGCTGCCTATGCGCATGATCCGGATGGATTTGGACGGGTCTATCATCGTGCCGGATCGTTCGGCCGCGAGCGAGTTCCGCTGCCGGATGAGGAGCAGCTTCGCGTCACGCTCGATGTCGAAGGTGACCGGGCGATGACCGAGCGTTTCATCCGCGAAGTGGTGCTGCCCGAGTCCGATCCTCCCGCGCTTGCGGTGCTATGGCTCGGCGAACCGGATGCCACGCAGCACGCCTTGCCCATGGGATCGCCCGGTCACCTCGCGGTGTTGGCGGAGGCCGATCGCAATGCCGGCCGGGTCATGGATGCGGTCGCCACGCTGGCCGACAAGGACGATATTCTCCTGCTGATAGGATCGGACCACGGTCATCAGACGGTCACCGGTGTCATCGACATCGACGAAGAACTGGTCACCGCCGGATTGAAGGAGAGCCTTGAATCGACCGACGTGGTGGTCGCCTCGAACGGCACTTCCGCGCTGCTTTACGTCCATCCCGATTTCGTCGCGCGTACGCCATTGGTCGGCGACTTCCTGGCTAATCAGGAATGGGCCGAAACCGTTCTCGATAGCGACGCACTGGCGTCGGTGGGGCAGGGCCGGGATCACGGCCTCGCTTTTGCGGTCTCCATGCGCGCGAGCGACGAGCCCAATGCCTATGGCGTCGCGGGCACCAGCCTGGTCGCGGAGCGTGCCGGTAACAAGGCAGATGTTCTCGGCAGCGGCCAGCACGGCGGCCTCGGTGCCGGCGAGCAATCGCCGTTCCTCATGATCGACGGCGCGGGCTTCAGCCGTGGCGTGGCGAGGCAGGAGCCTTCCTGCATCACTGACATCGCGCCAACCATTCTCGCGCATCTCGGCCTTCCCGCCGCCGGAATGGATGGACGCCCGCTGCAGGCCGCACAAGGAGGCCACAATGGCTGAGATCGAACTGCGCCACATCGAGAAGAGCTATGGCGATACCGCCGTTGTGAAGGGCGTCTCGCTGAACATTCGTGACGGCGAATTCCTCACCCTGGTGGGCCCGTCCGGATGCGGGAAGTCGACCTTGCTGCGGATCATCGCCGGGCTGGAGACGCAGGATGGCGGTGAGGTCGTGGTGGGCGGCCGCTGCGTGAACGACAAGCGCCCCAAGGAGCGCGACGTCGCCATGGTGTTCCAGTCTTATGCGCTCTATCCCCATCTGAGCGTATTCGACAACGTCGCCTTGCCGCTGCGGACCCGGCGCCTGAGCTTCGCCCAGCGGCTGCCATTTGTCGGCCGGGCGTTGCCGGGACGCGGCGAGATCGAAAAGACGATTCGCGCCGAGGTCGAGCAGGCGGCTTCCATGCTCGACATCGCCCATCTCTTGCAGCGCAAGCCGGGCCAGCTTTCCGGCGGTCAGCGCCAGCGCGTCGCGCTAGGCCGCGCAATGGTGCGGCAGCCCGCGGTGTTCCTGATGGACGAGCCGCTGTCCAACCTCGACGCCAAGTTGCGGGTGCAGATGCGCGCGGAAATCATCGCGCTGCATCGTCGCCTTGGCGTTACCTTCGTGTACGTCACCCACGATCAGGCGGAAGCGATGACCATGTCGGATCGCGTCGCCGTGATGATGGGCGGCGAATTGCTTCAGGTCAGCCGACCGGAGCGGCTCTATCGCGACCCGGAGGACCTGCGGGTCGCCGAGATGATCGGCAGCCCGAAGATCAACGTGGTTTCTTGTGCACATTGGATATCTCTGGGGGCGTCGCTTCCTCCAGGCGTTCATGGCGACGCGGCGTATCTCGCGTTTCGTCCGGAGGCCGTCGGCGTGATCGCGCCCGGGGATGGAAGGCTCAACGGCGTCGTCGCAAGCGTCGAGAATCTCGGCTCCGATATCTTCCTGAACGTGGCGCTTGGCGATGGGCGCGGCACCGTCGTCGTACGTACGCATCCCGACGTTTCGCGTTCCGAACCGGGCCGTCCGGTCGGCCTGCAGATCGACCCGGCCTGCCTGCTGCAATTCGATAGCGCAGGCATGCGGCTGCGCCACGCCGAGCAGATAGAGGCCGCAGCGTGACGGTTCTCGAGCAGGATTGCCCCCGCAGAGTCGATGCGAAAGCAAGCTTTGCGATGAGATCGGGAGAGCATGGGCTTGGCTGGCTCGCCGTTTCGCCGGCAATGCTGTTGCTGGTCGGTCTTCTGTTCGGCCCGGTTGCGGCGGTGGTGCTGTTCTCCCTGACGGACTGGCAGCTGGGATCATTTTCTTTCCATTTCATCGGGACCGCGAATTTCAGCACGCTGTTCACGGACCCGACCTTCTGGAAGGCGCTGAGCAATACGCTGATCTATGCGGCCATCGTCGTGCCGGGCACGGTGCTGCTCGGTCTCGTCGTGGCCCTGCTCATCGAGGCCAGTCCCGGCCTGCGCGGGTTCTACCGTGCCGCCCATTTCCTTCCCGTGATGTCGACCATGTCGGCCATGGCGATCGTATGGGGCAGCATGCTGCATCCGACGATCGGCCTCGTGAACCGCGCGCTCGTCACCATGGGAATGTCCGGGGTGAACTGGCTGCGGGACGAACGCACGGCGCTGCTCGCCCTGGCCGTGATCGGCATATGGCAAGGTTTCGGTTTCGCCATGGTGCTGTTCGTATCCGGCCTGAAGGCGGTTCCGCAGCAGCTCTACGATGCCGCCGCCGTTGACGGCGCCGACGGCATTCTGGACCGGCTGCGTTTCGTGACATTGCCCATGCTGGGGCCGGTCACCATGTTCGTCGTCATCCTGACGGCGAAACGGTCCTTCGAGGTTTTTGACAGCGTTCGCGTCCTCACCCAGGGCGGGCCGAACTATGCATCCGAAGTGCTGCTGCACCGGCTCTACACCGAGAGCTTCGACTTCCTGCACATGGGATATGGCGCCGCGCTCACCGTGGTCTACCTCGCAATCATTGTGCTGCTTACGCTGACTCAGGCGCGCCTTCTCGAACAACGGGTTCACTATTCATGATCGCGCGCGTTCCAGATCGGCGGTTCGCCGGCCAGATCGCCCGGCATGCGGTTCTGATTCTCACCGCGGCTTTCGCGCTGCTGCCGTTCCTCTGGATGGTGAGCCTGTCGCTCAAACCGCCGGAAGAGATCTTTCAGGCCAATTTCCACTTCTGGCCGACGGCCTTTCATGGGGTCGAGAACTACCGCGTCGCGCTGACGGCGGCGCCGATGTTCCGCTTCCTGCTGAACGGACTGCTGGTGTGCGCAGCGATCTTCGCGCTGCAGCTTCTTGTCTGCATTCCCTGCGCCTATGCGCTTGCGAAGCTGCGTTTCCGCGGCAGGGACACCTTGTTCTCCGCCGTGCTGGTCGGCCTGCTGCTGCCGCCGCAGGCTCTCGCCATTCCGCATTTCGTCCTGCTGAACGTCTTTGGCCTGCTGGATACCTATGCCGCGTTGATCCTGCCGTGGGCGATCTCCACCTTCGGCATTTTCCTGCTGCGGCAGTTCTTTCGGTCGATACCCGATGAGATCATTCACGCGGCCCGCCTCGATGGGCTCGGCGAGTTCGAGATCATCTGGCGCATCATGATCCCCATGACCGCGCCGGCGCTAGCGGCCTTCGGCATCTTCTCGGTCGTGGCCCATTGGAACGACTTGTTCTGGCCGCTGATTGCGGTGCGCCGCGAGGAAATTTCCACGCCCGCGCTCGGCATCCTGCTGTTCCGTGACGATGAAGCCGGGCAGTTCCTCGGGCCGCTGATGGCCGGCGCCGTGATCATCGTAGCCCCACTCCTCGCTGCATTCCTGATTGCGCAGCGCCGTTTTATCGACGGCCTCGCCGTAACGACCATGAAGTAGTCCAAAAATGGAGACCGTCTATGCTTGATCTAATCGCAACCCGGCTTGGAACGGCGCTCGCTGGAGCCGCTGCCCTGGTGGCGGTCAGCGCGACGTCTACGCGGGCGGAGGTGACGCTCGACGTGCTCTACAGCACGCCCGGCACCTTCAACGCACTGCAGCAGGAATTGGCCAAGCGCTTCACCGAGGCGAACCCCGACATCAAGGTGAAATTCCGCAATCCCGCCGCGAGCTACGAGGAAGCCGCGCAGCAGATCCTGCGTGACCAGATCACCGGCCGACTGCCCGATGTGGCTTTCAACGGAATCAACCAGATCAGCCTGTTCGTGGATCGGGGATTGGGCGCACCGCTGGACGGATTCGCGGCGGCAGATGGCGGGCTTGCCGAGCTCGGCTATTATCCGACGCTGGCGGAGCTCGGAAAATATAAGGGCAAGCTCTACGGCCTGCCGTTCGCCGTCTCGACGCCCGTGCTCTATGTGAATGCTGACCTGCTCGCAAAGGCCGGCACTGACGTGTCAGCGCTTCCCAAGACCTGGCCGGAACTTCTGGCCCTGGGCAAGACCATCGAGACGAAAGCGGGCAGTGGGGCCACCGGCTTCTATTATCAGTGGGAGCAAACCGGAAACTGGCTATTCCAGTCGCTGGTGACGAGCAAAGGCGGCCGTATGCTCAAGGCCGACGGATGCAGTATCGCCTTCGACGACGCAAACGGCATGTGGGCGCTGAAGACGCTCGAAGCTTTCGGCAAATCCGGCATGCCGAATCTAGGGCTCGGTCAGGCGCGGCAATCATTCGTCGCCGGCAACATCGCGATACTGGCGGACTCCACATCCTATGTGGCCGCGGCCGAGCGGCAGATCGGCGGCCGGTTCCAGTTCAAGACCGTTGCCTTCCCGCTCGCTGCAACCGACGGGCGCCTTCCCGCCGGCGGAAACGTCGCCATGGTTTTTGCAAAGGACGCCGAACGCCAGAAGGCCGCCTGGAAATATGTAAAGTTCGTCACCGGGCCGGCGGGCCAGACCGCGATGGTCAATTCCACCGGCTACATGCCCGGCAACGAGATCGCGGTGAAGACGCCGGACCTGCTCGGCGCCTTCTATGCAAAGAGCCCCAACCACATGACCAGTATCCAGCAATTGCCGGTGCTGACGGAATGGGCGTCGTTTCCAGGTGATAACTCGCTCAAAATTATCGAGGTGATCAAGCACCACATGGAGAGCCTTGTGACAGCCAAACGCACGGCCGACCAGGTCATGCCCGAGCTGGTTGGAGCTGTGTCCGGCCTTCTGCCAAAGTGCGCCGGCTAGCCATTGATCGAGCGAGCGGGGCGGGCATCCGGCCGGCGCCAGCCCCGCGGTCTCTTGATCTGGATCAATCCTTTCGACATCCTCGATCGATCCCATCCCTGGGACCATTCCTTGGGACCACGAACAGCAGCGCGAAGTGCGTCCGGGCCGCTGCTTGTAGATCCCTGATTGATCGAGTGAACACGCATGGACCCGGCCAAATTGCCCACCTGGATGCGGGTCACGCTGGTCGCCGGAATCTTTATCCTGGTCGCGGGAGCCAGCCTGTTTGCATGGCGCTGGTATTCGCGGCCAACGACGCTGACCATCGCAGTCGGGTCTCTGGACGGCGAGGCGAGCCGGGTGGTGTCGGCGCTGGCAAGCAAGCTCGCGCAACAGAAGGCACCAGTGCGGCTTGCCATGGTGGAGGCGGGCAGCGCGCTCGGCGCGGCTGACGCGTTCTCTTCCGGCAAGGTGGATCTTGCCGTGGTCAGGGGCGACGTCGGCGATCTCTCGCAGGCGCAGGCCGTTGCTGTCGTCGCGCATGCGGTGGTGCTGCTGGTCGCGCCGCCAGGCTCCGCGATCACCGACATGGCGAGCCTGAAACGCGCTGCCGTCGGTGTGATCGGCGTCGACGGCAACAAGCGGCTGATCAAGGTCCTAACCGACGAATATGACCTCACACGGTCGGGCGTGACGTTCAAGAATCTGGCGCCGCCAGACGTCCGCCGTGCGCTCGATGCAAAGGAGGTGCGCGCGGTTCTGATCATGATGCCGCTGGCCGATAAATACCTCGCGCTGCTGCGCGGGCTGTTTCCGCAGAGCGCTAAATCGGGGCCGGTGCTTATACCGATCGAATCCGCCGGGGCTATCGCCGAAAAGGATCGCGCCTATGAAAGTTTCGACGTGCCGAAGGGCACATTGCGGGGTTCCCCGGCCAACCCGGCCGATGATGTGACGACGCTGCGAACCTCGTTCTATCTGGTCGCGCAGAAGAAGCTCGACAGCGACCTCATTGCCGACCTGACGGAATCCCTGATGAGTGCGCGGCGAGACCTGCTGCCGGAATATCCACTGCTCGGCCAGATCTCCACGCCGGATACCGACGCGTCCGCCTATATCCCGCTGCATCCCGGCGCGGCCGCCTTCTACAACGGTACGCAGGAAAGTTTCCTCGACAAATGGGGCAACATCATCTTCCTCACGCCGATGATCCTGGGCGGGCTTGCCTCCGTGCTAGCAGCGGCCTGGAAATTCCTGCGTGCGGACCGCCTGCCGACACGGGAGGAGGCGCTGGACGCGCTCTATGCGCTGGGCCGGCGCATCCGTGTCTGCAGCAGCCTCGCCGGGCTCGATGAGATCGAGGGGGAAATAGACCGCGTGCTGCAGGGCCAGCGCGGCAAGGAGGCCACGGGCGAGAAGGAAGGGCGAGAGGCCGTCGCGCTGAACGTAGCGGCGCACCGGCTGGAAAACCTGATTCATGATCGCCGGATCGCCCTGGCTGCGCCGAAGGAAGTGCCGCGCGCGGGGTGAGCAGGCGGATTCCCCCGATCTTTGTCGGACCTCCGGTCTGCCTGCGGTCCGAAGCTTCCAAAGAGCTAGCTTTGAGCGGCGGGGACGCCGCGCAATTCGTCGAGCGCCCGCCGCATCGCTTCCACCAGATCCAGAGCCACAGGCGAGGGACTGCGCTGCGGTGGAAACACCGCGGCGAACTCGAAATCGATCCGCGGCAGGAAAGGGCGCGCCACGACGCCCCGGCTCTCGAATTCGTGCGCCGTAAAGGGATCGCAGATCGCGACGCCAAGGCCGGACGACACCAGCCCGCACATGATCTCGGACAGGCTGGTCTCGACGCGCAGGACCCGGCGGACATCGTCGCGATTGAAGGCCTGGTCGATCAGATGCCGGCCGGTCGATCCCGCCGTCAGCGATATGAAGGTCTCGCCTTCGAAATCGCGCGGCTGCAGCGTCGGCTTCGCCGCGAGCCGGTGCCCGGCGGGAAGAACGGCAACGCGGGCCGGCGCCGGCAGCCGCACGCAGGGAAGGCCGGAATGGGCGATCGGCACCTCGGCAAAACCGATGTCGCACTGGTGGTTCAGGACCCAGTCGATCACGATCGGCGAGATCACGCCAAAAAATGACAGGTTGAGGTTCGGCCGCTCCTTCAGGAAGCGGCCCGCCAGCCGCGGCAGGTAGCCGTTGGACAGTGCCGGCAGGGCCGCGATCCGCAGCGTGCCGGTCCGGCGGCTGCGGATCTCCTCAGCGGCCGCGGTGATGCGCTCGAGCCCGACAAAGGAGCGTTCGACTTCCATATAGAGCGCGGTTGCGGCGGCCGTCGGCACGAGTCCGCTACCGCGCCGCTCGAACAGCTTCATCTTGAGAAGCGCCTGAAAGTCGCGGAGCAGCCGGCTTACCGCCGGCTGGGTCACGGCTATCAGTTTGGCCGCCTCCGTCACGCTGCCTGTCAGCATCATCGCGCGGAAGGCTTCGACCTGCCGCGAATTGATCCGTGCCATCTCCGCCCCATAACATTTCGGCATACAGATGATGCCATTATTAATTGGACGGCGAAAGCCAGTGTTGCGATCTTTTTCATCAAGACTGAACAACGCAAATTTTTTGGGCAGCTACCCGGGCGCCCAATTCCCGCGGACCGACATTTTGTCGTGCGCGCCCCTTCCGAACAGGCCGCGTGCCGCGTTTGCAGGGGGATTCGAGATGGTCAAAAGGGGTTGCGCGCCGGGTGGCACCTCGCACGGTATTGGAGATCGGTCCAAATGAAGCAGCTTGGCCTTGTGACGGCGGCCCTCGCGACCCTTGCCCTGACCCCATCGCCGGTCTTGGCGCAGCAGAAGACGCTCTATGTCGCCGGCTACGGCGGCTCCTTCGAAAAGACGATGCGCGACGAGGTCATCCCCGGTTTCGAGCAAAGCAACGGCGTCAAGGTTGAGTACGTCGCCGGCAACTCGACGGACACGCTCGCCAAGCTGCAGGCCCAGAAGGGCAACCAGCAGATCGATGTGGCGATCGTTGATGACGGTCCGATGTACCAGGCCATCCAGCTCGGCTTCTGCGGCAAGCTCGACGGCCTGCCGGCGGATCTCTACGAGGCCGCGCGTTTCAAGGACGATCGCGCGGTGGCCATCGGCATCGTCGCGACCGGTTTGATGTACAACACCAAGGTCTTTGCCGAGAAGGGCTGGGCCCCTCCGACCTCCTGGAACGATCTCAAGGATCCGAAATTCCAGAAGCAGCTGGTCATTCCACCCATCAACAACACCTATGGTCTGCACACGCTGCTGATGTTCGCCAAAATGAATGGTGGCGGCGAAGCCAATGTCGACGCCGGCTTCAAGACCATCAAGGCGGACGTCAATCCCAATGTACTGGCCTATGAGCCTTCGCCCGGCAAGATGACCGAACTGTTCCAGTCCGGTCAGGCCGTGCTGGCCGTGTGGGGGACGGGCCGTGTCCAGAGCTTTGCCAATACTGGTTTCCCCGTCGACTTCGTCTATCCGAAGGAGGGCGCGGCCACGCTGCTGACGACCGCCTGTCCGATCACCAAGCCCAACGCGTCGCCGCTCGCGGCGGCCTTCATCAAGACACTGCTCGAGCCGAAAACGCAGCTCGTGCTGCTGAAGGACTACGGCTACGGCCCGGTGCTGAAGTCGGTCGTCGTGCCGCCGGAACTCGGCAAGATGGCGCCGATCGGCGAGCGTGCGGCAAAGCTCTATACGCCCGATTGGGCAGTCATCAACGACAAGCGCGAGGAATGGACCAAGCGGTGGAATCGCGAGGTCGAGCGCTGAGCTTAGGGCTCGCGCCGGCGGACGGGATTTCGGCCAAGGCGCCCGCCGCGCCGCAGGTCCGCCATCGATTTCTGCTTGGAGCAGCTTCCGGAAGCATTCATGGCCTTTCTTGAACTCGACCGTGTCGCAAAACAGTTCGGCCCGCAGACCGTCGTCGATGACTTCAGTCTCACGGTTGGCAAGGGCGAGTTCATCTCCTTTCTCGGCCCGTCCGGCTGCGGAAAGACCACGACACTGCAGATGATCGCCGGCTTCCTCGATCCTTCGCGCGGTGCGATCCGGCTCGAGGGAAGCGATCTGGCCATTGTGCCGCCGGCGAAGCGCGGCCTCGGCATCGTCTTTCAAAGCTATGCGCTGTTTCCGCACATGACGGCGGCCGAGAACGTCGCCTTCGGCCTTGAGATGCGACGCGTCTCGCGGGCCGAGCGCACCGATCGCGTCCGCGCTGCGCTCGCGATGGTCGGGCTCGCCGGCTATGAGGAGCGTTTTCCGCGCCGCATGTCGGGCGGTCAGCAGCAGCGTGTGGCGCTCGCCCGCGCGCTGGTGATCCGGCCGAGCGTGCTGCTGCTCGACGAGCCGCTGTCCAATCTGGATGCCAAGCTGCGCGAGGAGATGCAGATCGAGCTGCGCCAGATCCAGCGCAACGTCGGCACCACCACGATTCTCGTCACGCATGACCAGAACGAGGCGATGTCGCTGTCCGACCGGATCGTCGTGATGAACCAGGGGCGCATCGAACAGATCGGCACCCCGCAGGAGACCTACGAGCGGCCGGTCTCGGCCTTCGTGTCCCAATTTCTCGGCAAGACGAACGATTTTGCCGCGACGGTCGACCGTACCGCATCGCCAGCGCGCGTGATGGCCGGTTCCTGGAGCGCGCCGGCACCGGCGGGCGTTGCGGGACCGGTGACGGTCAGCATCCGCCCCGAGCGCATCGGCTTCGGTGATGCGGGGCTGGCGGCGAAGATCGTGACGCGGGTCTTTCAGGGCAATCACTGGCTGTTCCAGTGCGAAAGCGAATGCGGCGCCATGATCGTGATCCGCCAGAACGACGGCCAGAAGCAGCCCGCCGAGGGCGAGGCGGTACGGCTCGCCTGGCGGCCGGAAGACATGAGCCTGCGTAGCGGTGGAGCGTCCGCATGAGCGCAGCCGTCGACACTGCTGCCGCGAACGCGGCGACGGCTGACGCACGTGACAGGCGCATTCCCTGGGCGCTCACCGCGCCGGCGCTGATGCTGTTCGTCGGCGTCCTGGTGATCCCGCTCGCCATGACGGTGATGCTCTCGTTTCACGACTGGGGACAATACAAGGGCATCGAGCCGGTCTTCATCCTGAAGAACTGGCGCGAGATCGCGACCGATCCCTATTATGCCGAGATGTTCTGGCGGACCTTCCGCATCGCGCTGCTGACGACGCTGATCACCGCATTGCTCGGCGCACCGGAGGCCTACATCCTCAACCGCATGAGCGGGCGCTGGAAGAGTTTTTTCCTGCTCGTGATCCTCGGTCCCTTGCTGATCTCCGTGGTGGCGCGCACGCTGGGCTGGGCGCTGTTGTTCGGCGGCAATAACGGCCTCGTCAACAAGCTGCTGATGTCGCTTGGACTGATCGGCGCGCCGCTGCCGTTCATGTTCACCGAGACCGGCATGGTCATCGCGCTCGCGCATGTGATGATGCCGTTCATGGTGCTGTCGGTCTGGACCGCGCTGCAGCGCCTCGATCCGCAGATCGAGAACGCCGCTTTGTCGCTCGGTGCCGGCTCGTTTACGATCATCCGCCGGATTGTGCTGCCCCAGATCATGCCGGGCGTGTTGTCGGGTGCGATCATCGTCTTCTCGCTGTCCGCCAGCGCTTTTGCGACGCCCGCGATCATCGGCGGCCGCCGGCTCAAGGTCGCGGCGACGCTCGCCTATGACGAGTTTCTCAACACGCTGGATTGGCCGCTCGGCGCCGCCGTCGCGGTTCTGCTGCTGGTAGCGCTGGTGCTGATTGTCGTCGGCAGCAACGCGCTGATCGAGCGGCGCTATGCCGAGGTGTTCCGATGAGGACCAACGGCCCGCTCGCGCTCGTCTTTCACACGATCTTCGTCGTCTTCATGCTGGCGCCGATCGTGGTGGTCTGCCTCGTGGCCTTCACGCCCGAGGGTTTCCTGTCGCTGCCGACGACCAGCTTCTCGCTGCGCTGGTTCAGGAAGATCGCGGACTATCCCGAGTTCGTCCATGCGTTCTGGGTGAGCCTTGGCCTCGGTGCGCTGTCCTCTTTGGTGGCGCTCCTGTTCGCGGTGCCGGCGGCGCTCGCCATCGCCCGTTACAGTTTCAGGGGCCGCGATGCCGTCGCGGCGCTGTTCCTGTCGCCGCTGATGATTCCGCATGTCGTGCTCGGCATTGCCTTCCTGCGCTTCTTCACGGCGATCGGCATGGGCGGCAGCTTCTCCGGCCTATTGATCGCGCATGTCGTGGTGGTATTTCCGTTCGCGCTGCGGCTCACGCTGGCCGCGGCAACCGGCATGGACCGCTCCATCGAGATGGCGGCGATCTCGCTCGGCGCCGGCGGTTGGACCTTGTTCCGCCGCGTGACCTTGCCGCTGATCCTGCCGGGCGTCATCAGCGGCTGGGCGCTCGCCTTCATCCAATCCTTCGACGATCTGACCATGACCGTCTTTCTGGCCACGCCCGGCACCGAGACGCTGCCGGTTCGCATGTTCCTTTACATCCAGGACAACATCGATCCGCTGGTGACCTCGGTTTCGGCCAGCGTGATCGCGATCACCATGACCGCCCTTATCCTGCTCGACCGCTTCTACGGGCTCGACCGCGTGCTCGCCGGCAAGAGCGATCCGGGGCGCTAGGAGAACCCAAGGAAACCCCATGTCAAAGGAATATGACGTCGCTGTCGTGGGCGGCGGCCTGCTCGGCTCCGCGATCGCCTGGGGCATCGGCCGGCTCGGCAAGAAGGTCGTCGTCCTCGACGAGGGCGACATTGCCAAGCGCGCCTCGCGGGCGAATTTCGCGCTCGTCTGGGTGCAGAGCAAGGGTCTCGGCATGCCGGCCTATACCGGCTGGACGGTGCGGGCATCCGAAACCTGGGGCAAGCTCGCTGCCGAATTGAAGGACCAGACCGGCCTCGACGTCGCCCTGCAGCAAAATGGCGGCTTCCACCTGACGCTCGGCGAGAATGAGTTTGCGCAGCGTGCGCAGCTTGTCACGCGCATGCACAACCAGGTGGGCGCGGCCGACTACAAGATGGAGATGCTGTCGGCCTCGGAAGTGCGACGGATGCTGCCGCTGATCGGCCCGGAGGTTTCTGGCGGCAGCTTCAGTCCGCTGGACGGGCATGTGAATTCGCTGCGTACCTTCCGCGCCTTTCACACCGGGCTGAAACTGTTCGGCGTCGACTATTTTCCCGAGCGTCCGGTCTCGGCGATTACCCGCAGCGGCGGTGAATTCCGGTTGTCGACATCGCAGGGCGAGATCCGTGCCGGCAAGGTCGTGCTCTCCGCCGGCAATGCCAACCAGACGCTCGCGCCGATGGTCGGCCTGTCGGCGCCGATGGGCCCGACCCGCGGCCAGATCGTGGTGACCGAGCGAACCATGCCGTTCCTGCCGCATCCGCTGACCACCATTCGCCAGACCGATGAGGGCACGGTGATGATCGGCGACAGCAAGGAAGATCAGCTGGACGATCGCACGCTGAACCATGCGGTCAACGCCGTGATGGCGGACCGCGCGCAGCGCATGTTTCCGCATCTGGCCCGCCTGAACGTGGTGCGCACCTGGGCCGGCATCCGCGTGATGCCGCGGGACGGCTTTCCGATTTACGATCAGTCGGCGAGCGCGCCGGGCGCTTTCGTCACCTGCTGTCACTCCGGCGTTACGCTCGCCTCCAACCACGCCTTCGAGATTGCGCGGATGGTGGTGGCGGGCGCGCTCGAACCGGAACTCGTCGGCGCATTCTCGGCCCGCCGCTTCGATGCGAACCGTGCCGCGACCGGCAGCGGCTATTACTGACACAGAGACGACCCGAACACGAGGGAAGGGCGAAGAGGCATCAATGTTCAAACGATCCGCTCAGGACGATAGAAGACCGGTGCACATCGTCGTCGATGGGGTCGCCGTCGAGGCGCGCGAGGGCGACACGGTTTCCGCTGCGCTGCTCGCCTCCGGCCGCGACGTGCGCCGTGCGACCGCGGTGAGCGGCGCGCCGCGTCTGCCCTATTGCATGATGGGCGTGTGTTTCGACTGCCTCGTTACCATCGATGGCGTCGGCAATCGCCAGGGCTGCCTGGTGCCCGTCGCCGAGGGCATGCAGATCGATATCCAGAAGGGCAAGAGGGAGATCGGCCGATGAACGCCGCTCCGAAGCGCGATAGCTATGACGTCGTGGTGATCGGGGCAGGGCCCGCCGGGCTCGCCGCCGCCGCGACGGCGGCCGAAGCTGGCCTGTCGACGCTGCTGCTCGACGAGAATGCCGGCCCTGGCGGTCAGGTCTGGCGCGCTATCGCCTCCACGCCGGTCACGGAGCGGAGCTACCTCGGCGCCGACTATTGGACGGGGGCGAGCCTTGTCGACGAGGTGCGATCCGGCGGCGCCGAGATTATCCAGCGCGCGACGGTCTGGAGCCTCGACCGCAATCTCGAGATCGGCGTGTCGGTCGGCGGCGCGTCGTCCTTCGTCAAGGCACGCCGCGTGATTCTGGCGACCGGCGCGCTTGAGCGGCCGTTTCCGATTCCGGGCTGGACGCTTCCGGGCGTGATGAGCGCAGGCGCCGCGCAGACGATGCTGAAATCCTCAGGCCTGGTGCCGGACGGGAAGACGGTGATCGCCGGCCAGGGACCGCTGCTGTGGCTGCTTGCGGCGCAGATCCTGCGCCTTGGCGGCCGTATCGACCGCATCCTCGATACGACCGAGCGTCGAAACTATCTTTCCGCGTTGCCCCACGCCTTCGCCTTCCTGACTTCGCGCTATTTCGCCAAAGGGCTGGCCATGATGCGGGAGGTGCGGGCGAAAGTGCCCGTGGTGACCGGCGTGAGCGAACTTGCTGCGGCTGGCGATGGCCAGCTCGCAACGGTGACCTACGCGGCCGGCGGCCGGCGCGAGACGATTCCGGCCGAGCTGCTGCTGCTGCATCAGGGCGTGGTGCCGAACGTCAATCTCGCGATGGCGGCCGGAATCGAGCATCGCTGGGACGACCGGCAGCTCTGCTGGTCGCCGGTGCTCGATCCCGACGGCAACACATCGGTGCAGGGCATCGCGATCGCCGGCGATGGCGCCGGGATCGGTGGCGCTGAAGCGGCCGTCGTCCGCGGCCGTATCGCCGCGCGCGCAGCGGTAGACGCGCTGGCACCTGCGGCGGCTGGCAAGCTTGCACCGATGGCGACCTTGAGGGCATCGCTGGCCAAGGCCGAGCGCGGCCGGGCCTTTCTCGACACGCTGTTCCGTCCCGCCCCGCAGTTTCGCATCCCCTCCGGCGATACCATCGTTTGCCGCTGCGAGGAGGTTACGGCCAGGGACATTCTCGATGCCGTCGCGATCGGCGCGACCGGCCCCAATCAGCTCAAGGCCTATCGCCGCACCGGCATGGGGCCGTGCCAGGGCCGGCTTTGCGGCCTGACCGTCACCGAACTGATGGCGCAGGCCCGCGGCAAGACTGCGCAGGAGATCGGCTATTACCGGCTTCGTTCACCGGTCAAGCCGATTACGCTCGCGGAGCTGGCGGCAATGCCGAAGACGGAGACCGACGTCAGCGCGGTGGTGCGCGGATGACGAAGCTCGCGGATGCCATCATCGTCGGTGGCGGCATCCATGGATGCTCGACCGCGCTGCACCTGTGCCTGGCGGGCATGAAGCCGGTGCTGATCGAGAAGGATTATGCCGGCCGCCATGCCTCGGGAGTGAATGCCGGCGGTGTTCGCCAGCTTGCAAGGCATGTGGCCGAGATCCCGCTTTCGATCCGCTCGATGGAAATCTGGGAGCGCATCGAAGAGCTGCTTGACGACGCCTGCGGCTTCGAAAGCCACGGCCAGGTGCTGGTCGCCGAAAACGACACCGAATTTGATGCCTGTCGCGCGCGCGTCGCCGAGCTGAACGCGCTCGGCTTTACCCATGAGGAGCTGATCGATGGGCCGGAGCTGCGGCGGCTGGTGCCGGCTGTGGCCGAGAGCTGCCCCGGCGGTGTGGTGTCGCGGCGCGATGGCGCGGCCGATCCCGCCAGAACCACCACCGCGTTCCGCCGCAAGGCCGCCGCGCTCGGCGCGACCGTCCGTGAAGGTGTGGCGGCGACCAACATTCGAAAAGAAGATGGGCTGTGGCGGGTGGATGTCGGCGCCGATACCTATGCGGCGCCGGTGCTTGTCAATGCCGCAGGCGCGTGGGCCGGGCGCATTGCCGCTGATCTTGGCGAGCCGGTGCCGGTCGAGACCGTAGCGCCGATGCTGATGATCACCTCCCGCGTGCCGCACTTCATCGATCCCGTGGTGATCCTGCGCGGCCGCAAGCTCTCCTTCAAGCAGTTCGCCAACGGCACCGTGCTGATCGGGGGCGGACATCTGGCAACGCCGGATCAGGATCGAAATGAGACCGTGCTGGACTGGCGCAGCCTCGCCATCAGTGCGCGCACGGTGTTCGAGCTCTTTCCGGTCATGCGCAGTGCCACCATCGTTCGTGCCTGGGCCGGCATCGAGGCGCGGACGCGCGATGAACTGCCTGTGCTTGGTCCGAGCAGCCGCCATTCGGGGCTGTTTCATCAGTTCGGCTTTTCGCTGCATGGTTTCCAACTCGGCCCCGGCGCCGGCGCCGTGATGGCGGACCTGATCGTGAGCGGCGGCACCCAGACACGGATCGGCGATCTCGGCATCGCCCGCTTTCATCCCTTCACACCCTAGAACCAAGATGAGGACATCATGAATATCACCCGCAACATCCGCACGCCGATCATGCACCGCGCCGTCGAGGCCAACGGCTTTGTCTTCGTCGGCGGCACGATCGCCGACGACACCAGCGTTTCGATGGGCGAGCAGACCCGCAACATTCTCGGCAAGATTGCCGGCTACCTGAAGGAGGCGGGAACGGATGCATCGCGCGTCGTCAGCGCCTCGATCTTCGTGACGGATCTATCCAGGAAGAAAGAGATGGACGCGGTCTGGACCGAATTCTTCGGCGGCGAACTGCCGGCGCGGGCGACGGTCGGTGTTGCCGATCTCGGCGGCGGCGCCTTGATCGAGGTCGTGGTCACGGCGCTCAAGGGCTGAGTGCTGTAAGCGGCCAATGGCCAATCACGCGAAATCGCCGGTCGGGTTTGTCCTGACGGAACAGCGCAATCCGGTCGATTGCGAGGTCGCGCACGCCGCTGTCCCGAAAGCGGTCCCGCAGCATCGCGAGAACCGGGGCATGCCGGCTGGTATCCAGCCGGCCGGTGAGCGTCATGTGGAAGCGAAACTCCTCGAAGACGTAAGGATATCCCCAGCCGTCAAGGTATTCGCGTTGCCGCGGCGTCAGCTTTGACGGATTGCGCCGGGTGCGATCCTCTTCCGTCAGCGGCGCGCGGAACGGCTCGAATTCGCGGACGCAATCGGCGGCAAGGCGTTCCAGATCGGCCGGCACCTCCGCAGGCACCAGCGCGATGAAGCCGCTGATGACGTCGACGACGGGCTTGATCACCGGAACGGCGCGTGGCGCGCCGGCGAAGGCCGCGCAGGCGGCCATCAGCTCGTTCTCGCTCTTGCCCGGCGCCAGCGCCATCGGCGGCTTCAACGTGGCGTGAAAGCCGTATTTGCGCGGGTCCTGCGTCATCTCGCGCCACTCGGGCGGCAGCCCTGCGCCAAGCGGGAAGGGCACGTCGACGCCCTGATAGACGTCATAGCCGAGCAGCCCTGCACCAAAACAGTCGAGAGCGCTGCCGGGTTCGGGCGCAAAGTAAATCGCGTAGCGGGGATAATTCGCCATCGGCCGGACTTTAGAGAGGCTTCACGCCGCCGCAACCGCCTTGCGCGATGCCGGGGCATGCACCAGGCGGCCGGCGTCCGCCAGATGAACCAGCCTGCCGCCGGCAATGACGGCAACAATGCGCGGGCGCAGCGGCACTTCGTCGTCCACCAGAATGAAGTCGGCGCGAAGTCCCGCGGCCAGCCGGCCGCGATCGGCAAGGCCTGCGGCGTGTGCCGGCGCCGTCGAGACTAGCTGCCACGCCTGCGCCAGCGGCAGGATGCCATCGACCGCCAGGCGGAAAGCCGCGAGCAAGGGCGCGGGATAGTAATAGTCGGACGCAAGCACGCTGCAGAGGCCTTTCTCGATCATGTCGGAGGCCTTGGTCCAGCCGGTATGGCTGCCGCCGCGTACCACGTTAGGCGCGCCGAATACGATGAAGTCGCCGGCCGCGGCGGCCTCGCGGGCGGTTGCCTCGTTGACGGGAAACTCCGCGATCGTGACGCCCTGCGTGCGAAAGGCCTTTCGCATCTCGGGGCTCTCGTCGTCATGGGAAAGCATCCTGGCGCCGGCGGCCCGCGCCATCTCGGCCAGCCGCGAAATCGAGGCGGGCACCTCATGCGCGCGCGCAACGACGTGCTGCACCAGCTCATCGAACGCCTCGCCGGATAGCCCGGTGCGCTCGACCATGCGGCTGCGCTTCTGCGGCTTGCTCAGGCTCGCTACCGTCGATTCCATGTGGTCGTTGAACGCGAACAGGTCGATGCGGCCCTCCGAGAGCCACTGCCCGATCTCGGCTTCCGCATCGAGATTGTAGGTCTCGTGGCGGAGATGGAAGCGGGTGTCCGCCGCAAGTCTTGGCCTTGAGCCCTCAATGGCTTCGAGCAGCAGCCGCGCATTGTCGCCGCTGCGCAGCCCCGGCTCCCACGACCAGGTCGTGGCATGAAAAACGGTGGTGATGCCGTTGGCGATCGCCTGCCGGTCGCTGTCGGCGAGTGCGACATCGACCGGGAAATCCACGCCCGGGCGGGGCATCATCTGCCGTTCAAAGGCATCGCCGTGGATGTCGACGATGCCGGGCAGGACCAGCAGCCCGCGCGCATCGATGGCGACGGCGCTGCGACCCGGATCGGTTCCGATCGCACTGATGTCGCGGCCCGCGACCAGAAGCGAGGTTTCGACGAATTCTTCGCCCAGCAGGGCCTGGCCACCTTCAACGATGATATCGGTCACGATGTCGCACTTTGTCGTTTGCTGTGAATAAGTCCGGCGGGAGCAGCTTCGTATTTGTCGAGGAAGTCTTCGATGGCGAGCTTTCTGAAGTCGGGCAGCGCCCGGCGCAGCCTCTCGTGGTCCCAGTCCCACCATGCGAGATCGGCGAGACGGCCGGCGACGCCTTCCGGAAACCGGCGCCTGATCGGGCGTGCCGGATTGCCGCCGACGATAGTGTAGGCCGGCACGTCCTTGGTGACAATCGCGCCGGCAGCGACGACCGCGCCGGTGCCGATGCTGCGGCCCGGCAGCACGACGGCGCCGTGACCGATCCACACATCATGGCCGATATGGACGTGATGTCCGCGCCGCCAGGCGAAGAATTCAGCCTCGTCTTCTTCGCCCGGAAAATACGCGCTGGCACGGTAGGTGAAGTGCGCCTGCGAGGCGCGGTGCATCGGGTGATTGCCGGGATTGATCCGCGTCATGGCAGCGACGGAGCAGAATTTTCCGATCGTCGTATAGGTGATCTGCGCGTCGTTCACGACATAGGAGTAATCGCCCATCGTCACCCCGAGCAGGATGGTGCGAGCCCCGACCTCGCTGTAGGCGCCGAGTTCGCAGTCGTGCAAAGAGGCGGTGGGATCGATGGTCGGTCGGATCGATAGCTGCTTGTCGGCCATCCGGATTTCCATGAGCGATACGGGCAGGGCCACGTCTTCGGCATGCGTGATGACAAGGTCATGACGGATTGATGACGGGCGAGGCGGGGGTGTGGACGGTCACCGCGGTGCGACAGGGCCGTCACACAACTGTTAAGTCCCTCCATTAGCGATCAAGCCACAACGACGCTGGTGGAGCTTTGCATGCTGGTAGTGGAAGGTCTGACGTGTCGCTTCGGCACAAAAGCCGCGGTCGACAACGCGTCTTTTTCGGTCGTGCCCGGCAGCTTCGTCGGCGTGATCGGCCGCTCCGGCGCCGGCAAGTCGACGCTTCTGCGCATGATCAACCGCCTCGCGGATCCCTCTGAAGGCCGCATCCTGTTCGACGGCTTGGACGTTACGGCGCTGCGCGGCCGCGAGTTGCGGCAATGGCGCGCGCGCTCGGCCATGATCTTCCAGCAATTCAATCTGGTCGGCCGGCTCGATGTGCTCACCAATGTGTTGATGGGACGGCTGGCCGAAATGCCGGCGTGGCGCTCGCTGGCCCAGCTCTGGCCCGAAGCCGACCGGGCACTGGCGATGTCGGCGCTCGAGCAGTTCGATATGGCGCAGCTCGCCGCGCAGCGCGCCGACCAGCTTTCCGGCGGCCAGCAGCAGCGCGTGGCGATTGCGCGCGCGCTGGTGCAGGAGCCGGACATCATCCTGGCCGACGAGCCGATCGCCTCGCTCGATCCGCGCAATACCCGCATCGTCATGGACGCGCTGCTGCGCATCAACAAGCATTTTGGCATCACCGTGCTCTGCAACCTGCATTCGCTCGATCTGGCGCGCAGCTATTGCGACCGGCTGATCGGCATGTCGGCGGGCCGGGTGGTGTTCGACGGCGCGCCGGCCGCATTGACGGACCGCATCGCCCGCGAGCTCTACGATCTCGAAGCCAATGACGTGATGGGAAGCGCGCCGGCGGAGGCGCCGGACGTTGCCACCATTCCTGCGCTGGACACCGCCGCTGCGGCCTAAGGCCGATACATCAAGACAGGTAGGCCGGCGCGTACCGCAGCCGGTCAAGGCGTAATCACAAACGAGAGGCAAACCCATGTTCAACCGTCGTATCGTGCTTGCCGGCGCCGCTGCGCTGGCCTTCAGCGCCACCACCGCTTCCGCGCAGGACTGGAAAGGCAAGTATCCGGAGCTGACCTTTGCGGTGGTCCCGGCCGAGAACGCCTCGGGCGTGACCGAGCGCTGGACCCCGTTCGTGAATTATCTCTCCAAGGAAATCGGCGTGAAGGTGACGTTGCGCATCGCCAACGACTACGCCGCGGTCATCGAGGGACAGCGCGCCGGCAATATCCATATCGCCAGCTACGGCTCGGCCTCGTTTGCGCGGGCCCGGCTGACCGGCGTCAAGACGGATGCGTTCGCCAACGACATCAATGCCGACGGTTCGACCGGCTACTATTCGGTGTTCTTCGTCAAGGCATCGAGCCCGTACAAGAGCGTTGACGACGTCAAGGCCAAGAACCTCGGCCTCGTCGATCCGAACTCGACCTCCGGCAACAACGTACCGCGCTTCGAGCTCAACAAGCTCGGCATTCCCGACGCCGAACAGTATTTCGGCAAGGTCGTCTTCACCGGCAGCCATGAGAACGCGATGCTCGCGCTGGCGCAGGGCACGGTCGACGTCGCCGCCAACCAGTGGACCTCCGACGACGACTCGACGCTCGCCCAGATGCTGCACAAGGGCATGCTGAAGAACACCGACGGCTCGCCGATGAAGAAGGACGATTTTCGCATCGTCCACAAATCGGCGCCGATCATCAACGGTCCCTATGCCTACAATGCGGACCTGCCGGATGACCTGAAAGCCGCGATTGCCAAGGCCTTCTTCGATGCGCCGGGCAAGGACAAGGCCGCGTTCGATCGCCTGTCCGACGGCCAAAAGAAGGGCTTCCATCCCGCCACGACCAAGGATTGGGACGGCACCATCGAGCTGATCAGGTTCGTCGACGCCCTGCGCAAGAAGAAGGCGTCGTGATCGAAGGGTGATAAGGACTCGGCCGGGCGGCAACGACCCGGCCATTTTCCTTAGCTCCGACCTGACATGACCAGCGCCGTTTCCATCCTGCCCGAGCAGCAGCTTGCGAGCCTCAACGAGGCCTATCGCATGGCGGTGCGGCGCAAGCGCCTGCGCACGCTGTTCGCGATGGCGTTGTTCGCGCTGGCGCTGGCGCTGGCCGCGATCGGGTCTGAAGTAAACCTGCGGACGTTGTTCACTTACTTCGGCAATTTCGTCAGCTATTTCGACCGCATCCTGACGCTTGAAGACCACACGCGGGTCTGGACCAACTTCGGCGAATGGTTCTGGGGCTGGCAGAAGTGGCTGAAGCTGCTCGGCGAAACCATCCTGATCAGCTATGTCGGGACGCTGGCCGGCGCGGTGCTGGCGTTCGGGCTGAATTTCCTGGCCGCCGAGAATACCTCACCCGCGCCCTGGCTCCGCTTCGTGGTCCGGCGCGCGCTGGAATTCGCCCGCACGGTGCCGGGCATCGTGTTTGCGCTGATCTTCGTCATCGCCTTCGGCCTCGGGCCGATGGCCGGCGTGCTGGCGATTGCGATCCATTCGACCGGCGCGCTCGGCAAGCTGTTTTCCGAGATCGTGGAAAATGTCGACATGAAGCCGGTCGAGGGCGTGCGCTCCACCGGCGCGAGCTGGCTCTCTTGCATGCGCTTTGCCGTGCTGCCGCAGGTCACGGCGGGCTATGCGAGCTACGCGCTGTTGCGCTTCGAGATCAACGTCCGCGAGGCATCGGTGATGGGCTTTGTCGGCGCCGGCGGCATCGGTCAGGAACTCGTCGTCGCCATCAGGAAGTTCTATTATTCCGACGTCAGCGCGATCCTCATCACCATCATCCTCACGGTGTTCCTGATCGACATCGGGACCGGCTGGCTGCGCGCAAGGCTGTTCGGCGGAGAGGCGCGGGCATGACGCCGTTGCCGTCCGAAGATACCGCGAAGCTGCGGGAGCGTTATCCTGAGGTCTTCAATCGCCCGGCTTCATCCCGGCTGGCGACGCCACTGGTGATTGTCGCGGCGCTTGCAATCTTCATCTTCGGTCTCGTCGATCTCGATTTTTCGCCGTCGCGACTGATCGCGGGAGTAAGCCAGCTCGGCTGGATCAGCATGATGATGCTGCCGCCCGATCCCGGCTCGTCGCTGCCGGCCTATCTCATCGCGCTCGGCGAGACGCTTTCGATCGCGCTGCTCGGCACCACGATCGCGGCGATTGCCGCGCTGCCGGTGAGCCTGCTCGCGGCCAGGAACGTCGTTCCATCGGCCATCTTCCGCTTTCCGGTGCGCCGGTTCCTGGACTCGATCCGCGGCGTCGATACGCTGATCTGGGCGCTGGTCTGGATCAACGTTGTCGGGCTTGGGCCATTTGCCGGCGTGCTCGCCATTGCAATTGCCGATTTCGGCGCCTTCGGGAAGCTGTTTTCGGAGGCGATCGAGGCCGCGGACCGCAAGGAAGTGGAGGGTATCCGTGCCGCCGGAGGCAGCAAGCTGCACGAGATCCGCTTCGGGCTGCTGCCGCAGGTGCTGCCCGTCATTGCAGGGCAGGTGCTTTACTTCATCGAATCCAATACCCGTTCGGCGACCATTATCGGCATCGTCGGCGCAGGCGGCATCGGCCTGCAGCTTGCGGAGCAGATCCGCGTGCTGGAATGGCAAAAGGTCTCGTTCCTGATTCTGATGATCCTGGTGGCGGTCGCCGCCATCGACTGGATCTCGAGCCGCTTGCGCTTTGCCATCATCGGCCGCCGCGCCGTCGCTTGAACTTCAGCTATTCTCCACCAGAAACTGCACCCGCTCCGCTGCAAAACGCACGTTCTTGGTAACGAGCGGGCGTCCGTCGCTATCGACGTCGGTCGAATCGACCACAAGGATGGGGCGCCCGAGCGCGAGATCAAGCCGCGCGGCATCGGTGGCGTCGACGATGCCGGCCGTGATCCGGGTCGAGGCGCGGCGATAGTCGCGCACGCCGAAATGAGAGAGCAGCTTGGTCATCGAGCGGGCGCCGGCATAGACGCGCCCTGCGTCAGGAAATCGTTCCGCCGAGAGCCAATGTGTGCCGATGCAGATGGGCGTGCGATCGGCAAGACGCAGCGCCTCGATGCGAACCAGCGGCGCGCCGGTCTTCAGGCCTAGTTCGCGCGCCAGCTCGCGGCTTGCGGCTTCCTCCGAGGCCTCGATCAACTGCCCGCGCGGCTCGTGTCCGCTTGCGCCGACAATCTCGGAAAATCGCGTGCGCGAGCGCAAGGGGTAGGCGAGGCGCGGCGCCTCCACATAGGTGCCGCTGCCGCGCTCGGCGCGCACCAGCCCGCGCTCGGCGAGCGCCGCCAGCGCCCGGCGGACGGTGTGGCGGTTGACGCGGTAGGTCTCGGCGATCTCCATCTCGCCCGGCAGCTTCTCGCCCGCGGCGAAGCGGCCGTCGGCGATGCCGCGCTCGATACCATCGGCGACCTGGCGCCACAGCGCCACGCCGGAAGCGCCATCCTGCATGCTCATGTCGTGCCGGGGCCTGAAGCGGGTGTTGGAAAAATCATCGCGGTGTCACGAAACGGTCATTTGCCTTGACTATCAAGTTGTCTAATATCATAGACAACTTGAATCAGGCAAGACCGGGAATAAGAATGGCGGCGGAAGGCGGAGTGGAGGCACGGCGCAAGGGAGCGATGGCGGTGCTGGCGAATTCGGATGTCGCCGATATCGCCGGACGCCTCGGCGCCATCGATGTTCCTGCGCATCAATCGCTGCGCGAACCCGAGAACGGCCTCGTCATGGTGCGTGGCCGCGTCGGCGGCGACGGTGCACCATTCAATCTCGGGGAGGCCACGGTGTCGCGCGCCGCGGTTCGGCTGGCGACCGGGGAGGTTGGTTTCGGTTACACGCTCGGCCGGGATCTCGACAAGGCGCGGATGATCGCGCTGTGCGACGCCATGGTGCAGTCGCCGGAGCTCGCTGAAGCGGTTGAGGTGAATGTGCTGGCGCCGCTGCGGGCGGCGATGGACGCGCGGCGCAGCCGGCGGTCCGCGGAAGCGGCGGCGACGCGCGTTGACTTTTACACAATGGTGCGCGGTGAGGGGTAACCGATGGTGACAGTCGCCGAACTGCCGGCAGGATTTGCGGACAAGGTGTTGTCGGCGCAATCCACGTTCCGCTCCGTGATGGACGCGATGGCGCGCCCCGGCGCCGTACAGCATATTCGCGCCGTGGCGGGTACGCCGGCGCCGCTGATGCGCGGCACGGCGGCCATCGCGCTCACGCTGTTTGATCACGACACGCCGATCTGGCTCGACCGGACGATGTCGGCGACGCCGGACGTCGGCAAATGGCTGAAATTCCATACCGGTACGCCTGTGATCGCCGATTCTTCCGCCAGCAGTTTTGCGGTGGTTGGCAATGCTCGGGATCTTCCGCCGCTCGACCGTTTCGCGCTCGGCAGCAACGAATATCCGGACCGTTCCACCACGCTGATCCTGCAGATTGACAGCCTGACCTCCGGGCCGGCCTACGAATTGACCGGCCCCGGTATCGACGGCGCAGCCGTGCTGCAGGCGACGATTTCCGGAAATCTGCTCGAGCAGCTCGCCATCAACGCCACCCTGTTTCCGCGGGGCATCGATGTCGTGCTGGTGCATGACGATGCCATTGTCGCCATTCCCCGAACCACGCGGCTCGCCGCGCACGGAGGCTGACCCATGTATGTAGCCGTCAAGGGCGGGGAACGGGCCATCGAGAACGCCCATCGCCTGCTGGCGCATGAGCGGCGCGGCGATCGCGATGTTCCCGAGATGTCGCTGTCGCAGATCGCGGGGCAGCTCAGCCTCGGCGTCGATCGCGTCATGACCGAGGGATCGCTTTATGACCGGGAGCTGGCGGCGCTCGCCATCAAACAGGCGCGCGGCGATCTGATCGAGGCGATCTTTCTGGTGCGCGCCTTCCGCGCCACCTTGCCGCGCTTCGGAGCGACCGAGCCGGTCGACACCGGCACCATGCAGGTGCGCCGCCGCATTTCCTCGACCTTCAAGGATATCCCGGGCGGTCAGGTGCTCGGGCCGACGTTCGACTACACCCATCGCCTGCTCGACCCGCAACTGGCGGAAGGCAGCGCACCCGAGGCCCCGGTCACGGCCGAGCCGCTAACGGCGATGCCGCGCGTGACCGATATTTTGGGACGCGACGGCCTGATCGAATCCTCCCCGAAAGCCGATGGCGATACGCCGGTCGGCGATCTCACCCGCGAGCCGCTGAGCTTTCCGGCCGACCGCGATCTCCGCCTGCAGAATCTTGCGCGTGCCGACGAAGGCTTTCTGCTCGCGCTCGGCTATTCCACCCAGCGCGGCTATGGCCGCAGCCATCCCTTTGCCGGCGAGATCCGCTTCGGCGAGGTCGAGGTTGAATTCTTTGCCGAGGACGCCGGCTTCGCCGTGCCGCTCGGCGCAATTCCGATGACCGAATGCCAGATGGTCAACCAGTTCAAGGGCTCGGCGACGGAAGCGCCGTGTTTCACCCGCGGCTACGGGCTCGCCTTCGGCCAGAGCGAGCGCAAGACCATGTCGATGGCGCTGGTCGACCGTTCCTTGCGCGCGCGGGAATTGTCGGAGGAAATCAAGGCGCCCGCACAGGACGAGGAATTCGTCATGTCGCATTCCGACAATGTGCAGGCGACCGGCTTTGTCGAACATCTCAAGCTGCCGCATTACGTCGACTTCCAGTCCGAACTCGGCCTGCTGCGCAAGCTGCGGGCGGAGTTTTTCGAAGCCGCCGCGCGTGCGGAACCCCTGCAGGAGGCCGCGGAGTGAACGCAACCGCCTATAATTTCGCTTACCTCGACGAACAAACCAAGCGGATGATCCGGCGCGCCATCCTGAAGGCGATCGCGATCCCCGGCTACCAGGTGCCGTTCGCCAGCCGCGAGATGCCGATGCCCTATGGATGGGGCACCGGCGGCGTGCAGGTGACCGCGGCGATCCTGGGCCCCGACGATGTGCTGAAGGTGATCGACCAGGGCTCGGACGACACGACGAATGCGATTTCAATCCGAAAATTCTTCGCCAGGACCGCGGGCGTTGCGACGACGACCTCCACCGGGGAAGCCAGCGTGATCCAGACCCGGCACCGCATTCCCGAAGCGCCGCTGCACGCGGGGCAGGTGTTGGTCTATCAGGTGCCGATCCCCGAACCGCTGCGCTTCCTGGAGCCGCGCGAGACCGAGACGCGCCGGATGCATGCGCTCGCCGAATATGGGCTGATGCACGTAAAGCTCTACGAGGATATCGCGCGCTTCGGCCACATCGCGACCTCCTACGCCTATCCGGTCAAGGTGAACGCACGTTATGTGATGGACCCGTCGCCGACGCCGAAATTCGACAATCCCAAGATGGATGATTGTCCGGCGCTGCAATTGTTCGGCGCTGGCCGCGAGAAGCGCATCTATGCCATTCCGCCGCACACCAGGGTGGTGTCGCTTGATTTCGAGGATCATCCGTTCTCGCGGTATCGCTTCGACGCACCCTGCGCGCTGTGCGGCGTTGAAGATTCCTACCTCGACGAGATCGTCACCGACGACAAGGGCAGCCGGATGTATGTCTGCTCGGACACTGACTATTGCGAAGGCCGGCAGGCGGCCGGCCATCGCGGCACCGAGAATGCCGCGCCTCACAAGGAGACGGCGCATGGTTGAGCCGTTGACCGGGAATGACGAGCCGCTGCTGGTCGCCGAAAACCTGGCGAAGAATTACGGCCGGCTGACCGCGTGCCGCGACATTTCCTTTGAACTCTATCCCGGCGAGGTGCTGGCCGTCGTCGGCGAGTCCGGCTCGGGCAAGTCGACGCTGCTGCAGCTGCTTTCGGCGCAACTGGCGCCAAGCGCCGGCCGCGTCTCCTATCGCATGCGCGATGGCGTGCGGCGCGATCTCGCGTCTCTCGGCGAAGCCGAGCGGCGCTTTCTGTTTCGCACCGATTGGGGTTTTGTGCATCAGGATCCGGCGCAGGGCCTGCGCATGGCGGTCTCCGCCGGCGCCAATGTCGGCGAGCGGCTGATGGCGGTCGGCTGGAACCATTATGGCCGGATCCGCGAGGCCGCCTCGACCTGGCTCGAGCGGGTGGAGATCGAGGTATCACGCATCGACGATGCGCCGCGCACCTATTCCGGCGGCATGCGTCAGCGCCTGCAGATCGCGCGCAACCTCGTCACCGAGCCGCGGCTGGTCTTCATGGATGAGCCGACCGGCGGGCTCGATGTCTCGGTGCAGGCGCGTTTGCTCGATCTCCTGCGCACCCTCGTCAGCGAGCTGGGCCTCGCGGCCATCATCGTCACCCACGACCTCGCGGTGGCGCGCCTGTTGTCGCATCGCGTCATGGTCATGAAGGGCGGCCGGGTGATCGAGACCGGCCTGACCGACCAGGTCCTCGACGATCCCCGCGAGCCGTATACGCAACTGCTCGTCTCCTCGATCCTGCCGCCATGAGCTTTCCGATGACCGCGATGATCGAACTCAGTAACGCCCAGAAAACCTTTGTCATGCACCTGCAGGGAGGCGTCGAGCTGCCCGTGGTGCGCGGCGTGTCCTTTCATGTCGATGCCGGCGAATGCGTCGTTCTGGCCGGCCCGTCCGGTGCGGGGAAGTCGTCGATTCTCAAGATGATCTACGGCAACTACCGTTGCGACGCCGGGCGCATCGGCATCCGGCACGAGGGCATCGTGATGGACCTGGCAAAAGCCGAGCCGCGGCAGGTGCTCGGCATCCGCCGCTCCACCATCGGCTATGTCAGCCAGTTCCTGCGCGCGGTGCCGCGGGTGGCGGCGCTCGACGTCGTCGCTGAGCCGCTGGTCGCAAAGGGCGTGGCTCGCGAGGAAGCCCGCGAGCGCGCCGGCCGCCTGCTGCGCCGTCTCAACATCCCGGAGCGGCTGTGGCGGCTGCCGCCGTCGACCTTTTCCGGCGGCGAGCAGCAGCGCGTCAACATCGCCCACGGCTTTGTCTCGGAATATCCGATCCTGCTCCTGGACGAGCCGACGGCTTCGCTCGACGCCGCCAACCGTGCCGTTGTCGTTGAGCTGATCGCAGAAAAGAAGCGCAAGGGCGTCGCCATGGTCGCGATCGTCCATGATGATGAAATCCGGGAGACGATCGCCGACCGCATCGTCGATGTGACGGCCTTCGCCGCGGCGGCATGAGGGAAGACTGACATGACTTGGACGAAGTCGGACACCGTTCTTGGCAATGCGCGCCTCGTTCTCGCCGACCGCGTGATCGAGCAGGGCTGGATCGCCCTTGCCAACGGCCGCATCGCCGAATTCGGCGAAGGCAGGGCGCCCGCCGGCAGCGAAGACGCCAATGGCGACCTTGTCATGCCCGGCCTGATCGAGCTGCACACCGATCATCTGGAGGCGCATTACGTGCCGCGGCCAAAAGTGTTCTGGGACGCAACGGCGGCCGTCGTCTCCTATGACGGCCAGCTCGCCACCTGCGGCATCACCACGGTGCTGGATTCGCTGCGTGTCTGGCGCGAGGACGGGGCGGAGGAGGTCGACGGCCGCGCCGGCGTGCTCGCCGCCGCCATCTCCTCCGCACGGGAGGCCGATCTGCTGCGCGCCGATCATTTCCTGCATCTGCGCTGCGAGATCCCGATGCCTGACGTGGTCGAGGAAGCCAAGGAACTGATCGGCCGGCCGGACGTGCGGCTGATGTCGCTGATGGACCACACGCCGGGCCAGCGCCAGTTTCGCGACGAGGCCAAGCTGCGCGATTACTACCGCGGCAAGAACGGCGGCAAGACCGACGCCGAACTCGATGTGTTGTTCGAGCGGCGGTTCGCCTATCAACAGGCCTATGCCGCGACCAACATGCGCGCCATCGTGGCGCTCGCGCAGGAGTACAAGATCCCGCTCGCCAGCCACGACGATACGACCGAGGAGAACGTCGCCGATGCCATCAATGACCGGGTGGCGGTGGCGGAATTTCCGACCACCATGGAGGCGGCCCGCGGCCTGCACAAGGCCGGCATCGATATCCTGATGGGTGCGCCGAACGTGGTGCGCGGCGGCTCGCATTCGGGCAATATCGCCGCGGTCGATCTCGCCCGGGAAGGCCTGTTGGACATCCTGTCGTCGGACTACATTCCATCGAGCCTGCTGATGGCGGCGCTGCAATTGCCGCGCGACGTGCCGGCGATTGATCTCGCCTCCGCCGTGCGCACGGTGACCAAGACGCCGGCCGAGGCGGTGGGTCTTTCGGACCGCGGTGAGATTGCCGTGGGCAGGCGCGCGGATATCATCCGTGTCCACATCGGGCGCGGCATTCCGGTCGTCCGGAGCGTCTGGCGGGAAGGGATGCGGGTGGCATGAGCGAGGCGCTGACGATACCGCAGACCAACACGGATGCGATCGGGCCGGGAAAACTCGTGCTGGTGGTGGGTCCGAGCGGCGCCGGCAAGGATACCCTGCTGGGTCTTGCGCGGACGGCCTCTGCCGATGATCCGAAAATCATATTCGTTCGGCGCGTGGTGACACGGGAAGCCTCGAGCGCGGAAGACAACGAGCAGATCAGCCTGGAAGATTTTCGCGACGTGCAGGCGCGGGGCGGTTTCGCGGTTCATTGGGAGGCGCACGGCCACGCCTATGGACTGCCGCGAAGCATCGAGGACGACATACGCGCCGGGCGCACCGTGGTCGCCAACGTCTCGCGCACGGTGATACCTGGCCTGCGTCATGCCTATGCCAACGTCGTGGTGGTCTCGATCACGGCGCCGGCGGAGGTGCTGGCCGAGCGGCTGGCCATGCGCAAGCGCGGCAGCGACGGCAACATCGCGCAGCGTCTCGCCCGAACGGTCGAGGACGCCGAGCCTGACGTCACCATCGTCAACGTATCGAGCGCGGAATATCACGCCCGTCAGCTGCTTCGCATCATTGGCGGCGCGACGTGAAATGGGAAGGGCAGGAGCAGGCGAATGACGGTGATCTCGACGATCGAGCAGCTGGAAGCGATCTATGGCTTCCCGAACGACGCTTCGACCGTGAAGGTCGCCGACCGCGTTACGCCGCCCTATCGCGTGCTGATCGAGCAGTCGCCGTTTGCGGCTCTGGCGACCTGCGGGCCGGAAGGGCTGGATTGTTCGCCGCGCGGCGATCTCGCGGGGTTCGTGCGCATCCATGACGAAACGACGTTGATGATGCCGGACCGCCGCGGCAACAACCGCGTCGATTCCCTGCGCAACATCGTGCGCGATCCCCGCGTGGCGCTGCTGTTCCTGATCCCCGGCTCGGGCACGACGCTGCGCGTCAATGGCCGCGCCCATCTCTCTGCCGATCCCGACCTGCTCGCCTCCTTCGCGATGGAAGGCAAGATGCCGCGCACGGTCATCGTGATGGATATCGAGGAATTGTACTTCCAGTGCGCCCGCGCCATCGTGCGCTCCGATCTCTGGAATCCCGACAAGCGGGTCGATCCCCGGAAGCTGCCGACGCCGGGCGAGATTCTCGCAGGCATGAGCGACAACAAGGTCGGCGGCGAGAAATACGACAAGGAATGGCCGGAGCGCGCGGCGCAGACACTTTGGTGATCATGCGGGGATCTTCACCCCGTGTCGTAAAGGCAGCCAAAGACGCACGCGGACGTCACAAGACTGGTACCGCGATCAACTCTCCGGGTGAGCAGCCGGATACGTGCATTCCCGTCACATCTCCTGTAAGCCCGCTGCGTTGCGGCCTTACAGGAGTGATGGCAATCGCGCGCCGTCCGCTGTAGCAGCGGCATCCGGCAGACGTCAGGCGTATTCTTCCTGTTCGCCTTCCTCGGCTTCGAGGTTGGCTACCGAGGTCGCAAGTTCAGTCAGGGCGTGGTCGGTCGCTTCCTCCTCGTCCAGCGTCTGCTGCAGCAGATCTGCAGCGTCCGACATTCCCATTTGCTCGGCCCAGGTGCGAAGCGTGCCATAGCGCGAGATTTCATAGTGCTCGACCGCCTGCGCGGCGGCGACAAGCCCTGCATCGAGCGCGGGCATCCCGCGAAAATCCTTCATGATTTCTGCGCCCTCGTCGGCAATGCCGTTGATCGCGTCACACGTCTTTCCACGTGCCGGCTTGCCGATGATGCGGAAAACCTGGTCGAGACGTTTGACCTGCCCCTGAGTCTCCTTGAGGTGCTTGTTGAAGGCTGCAGCGAGTTCCTTCGATTGCGCCGCCTTGGCCATCTTCGGCAGAGTCTTGATGATCTTGTTTTCGGCAAAGTAGATGTCCTTCAGCGTCTCATGAAAGAGATCGCTCAGCTTCTTCTGCTGTCGGCTGCTGCGACGCGCAGCTGATTGCTTTTTCTTCGCCCGTTTTGCCATAAGTTCTCCTGTTAGCCCGTTTGAAAGGTGCGTGCCCACCGGTTCAATGTTGCCTGCCGTCGAAGGTTCCTATCGGGCGATCGCGCGGAGGGGTGGCTGCTCTCACGACCGATGCGGACGCAGGCGTTCGAGCGCCGCTGCCTAGGTTCCTGCCGCTCGGAGCGAGGTGTTTTGTCGGTTGATGAGGAGCGGGGGCGAGGCCCCCGGGACAATGCCTCGCTGGATGGCTGGAGCAGGCACCGCCGCCGGACGCGCTCCTCCAACCAATCGGTTGCCATCCCGGCTGCGGCGTGGTGTACGGTAATTCCCGGTTATTTGGATCCGAGCCTTTTCCACCGCATGCATGGAGAAAAATCCCGCCGTGGCATTCGAACTGTTCAACCTCGCCGGCAAACGGGCGCTCGTCACGGGATCGTCTCAGGGAATCGGCCTTGCCATCGCGCGAGGGCTCGCCGAGCACGGTGCTTCCGTCGTGCTGAACGGGCGCGATCGTAGCAAGCTTGATGCCGCGGCCGCGGGCCTGACCGCAGCCGGGCATGCGGTTACGGTCGCCGGCTTCGACGTGACGGCCGCCGAGGACGTTCGCGAAGGCGTCGCCACGATCGAGCGCACCGTCGGCGCGATCGATGTCCTCGTCAACAATGCCGGCATGCAGTTTCGCAGCCCGCTGGAAGATTTTCCCGTCGAGAAGTGGGAGCAGTTGCTCAGGACCAATGTGTCGAGCGCCTTCTATGCCGGCCAGGCCGTCGCAAGGCACATGATCCCGCGCGGCAAGGGCAAGATCATCAACATCGCCTCGGTGCAGAGCGAACTGGCCCGCCCCGGCATTGCGCCATACACCGCGACCAAGGGCGCGATCAGGAATCTGACCCGCGGCATGTGCGCCGACTGGGCCAAGCACGGCCTGCAGATCAACGCGATCGCGCCCGGCTATTTCAAGACGCCGCTGAATCAGGCGCTGGTCGACGATGCCGCCTTTTCGGCCTGGCTGGAAAAGCGCACGCCCGCCGGCCGCTGGGGCAATGTGGACGAACTGATTGGCGCCGCCGTCTTCCTTTCCGGCGACGCTTCGTCCTTCGTCAACGGGCATACGCTGTATGTCGATGGCGGCATCACGACCTGCCTGTAGTCGCGGCGTCCGACGTGATGTGCCCCCGCGGCGCGCCATGCTGAACCGCGGTCTGCATCCCCATGATGCCGGCCGCGGTTCTTCCTCGTTTGCGAGGAGGGCCAGCTATGCCGGCTGTCGGCCGAGCAGCATCCTGCGCGATCGGATAATTTATACAACGCAGTGAGCATCTGTCGCTCAAAGGCGCTCAGCGACATGCCGATGCGAAGCCGCTTGCGGGAGTTTAGAGGATATCCAAAGTGTCGGCACGCGGGCATGAGCTGTGACGGACCGCGCTGGCCTGATCGCAACTGAAGCCCTGCCGTGGCCAGCGATGAGGCTGGAGGCATTCTGTGCTCGAAAGCTCGGCAGGCCTTAGCCTTCGCCGAACGGGCGCCCTTGCGCCGCTAATGACGCTGCAGCCGGCGTTGATCGCCTCACTCGGGCTGGAACGGGCTGATAAATCCGGCGACGAGTCTGACCAGTTCGGCCTGCCGCCTGGTGCCTGTCTTTTCGAACAGGCGGCCGACATGTGTCCTCACCGTGCTCGGCGCGATCCCGAGGGTTGCCGCCACCTCCGGCGTGCCCCCGACCTCGACGATGGCGAGCAGAACGCGCAGCTCGGTTGGAGTGAGGTGATAGGACCTGGCTATGATGTCAGGCGGACGAGGGCATTCCATCCCGGCCTTGTAGACCAGCACCGCCGCAACAGCCTCCTGAGAACTGCCATTGTATGGCCGCGCGGCCGTCTTCAGAAGGCGCACGTGTGCGACGCGACGTGTGCCGTTGGCCGCGATCAATGCCAACGGAGCGGGCATTGCGTCCACCGGATCATCGGCCGTCAGGGCCAGGCGCAGGCTTCGATTGGCCTGCGGATCGCAGGCGACCAGACGGCCGCCGCGCGAACACAGCACGTCCTCGGCGGCGAGAAGCTGGCGTGCGGCGGCATTGGCATGCAGGATCCGCGTCGCGCCGTCCACGATGAACAGTCCTGCGCCAAGACCGTCGACCGTATCGGCGAGCGCTGCGGCCTCTGCCCTGCTGCGGGCGATATCCTCAGTGATCTGCAGTGCCCGGCGCACGTGCGGCAGGACCATGGTCAGGCGCAGCCGCATGTCTTCCGCAGCGCCGGCTCGACGGCCCAGGGACCTGACAGATGTCAGGTCATCGGCCGATTCCTCCAACATCGCATGCGCTGCATCGAGCCATTCCTGTGGATGCAATTCACCAGGGAAGAATCGGTCCGCGCCGGGGTTGATGAAACCGCTGAGGGCGTTGATAACGCCCGCCCACTGTTCTGGATCGAGTGCCGCTTCGTAGATGCCGCCAATCAAGCCAATGAGAATTTCATTCTCTCGAGCAGCGCCTGCGCGACCAGCGCAAGCGTCGCTGCTTTCGAAAGCCGTCATCATCTGGCTCACATCGCCCGGATCAAGCACACGCATAGCCGGTCACACGATTATGAAGCCACGCTTGTCCGCGATGATCGCAGTTTGTGATCGCAATCACAGAGTGCATCGCGGAGTAAGTGATAAGGGGACAGCGATGGCCGAACGGATTCCCGCTTTGGCCGGGGCCGCCAACGATCACTCCAACATGTCGAAGATTTGCCGCAAATTGATCCGGCTTCACGTTGGTGCCCGGCGTCCTGTGCGCAGGCTCATGCTCGGCGTTGAAAACGAAGGGCACTGTGTAACTCCATCAATTTGGCGCGGTTCGAACTTGAAATGGTTTGGGCTTGACGTCCCCAGCGCCAGAACATGCGGGACCCAAGCCCGTCGAATCCGTCGTCGGCGCTGTGGCACGAAACTTGATCCGTGTATCGGCAGGTCACAAGGGGCGTTCGGCCCTATTGGCTATTGGGAGCAATGAATGAGGCGGCTGCGGCAGCGCGACCTTCACTCGATCCTGGAAGTCGTCGAGCAATTGTATACGTTTCAGACGCCTGAGGCTTGTGAGACAGGCATCATCGAACCGCTGATGCGGTTGATGGACTGCGACAGCCTGCATCTCGCCGAGGTCCATCCGAAGCTACGGAGTGTTCGATGGACCTCGAACCTGGACCCGGGCCAGAGAATGGCTATCCCCAACATGCGGGAAATCATCGCACGGCACATGCATGAGCATCCGTTTCTGCTGCATTGGAATCCAGTCCGAGGAATTCTCAAGCCGGCCAGGTTGAGCGATCTGATCAGCCGATCGAAGTGGCACGACACCGGCATCTACAAGGAGCTCTATCAGCCCTTTCGCATGGAGCATCTGATCGGCGTCGCGCTTCCCGCGATCGGCTCACGCGAAGTGCATATTGTCGGGCTGCGCGAGATGTTCGACTTCGATGAACGCACGTGCCGCATATTCGATCTGCTGGTGCCGCATCTTGCTGCCGTCTATCGCAACGCGCAGGCAATCGGCGATCTCGGCAGCCAGCTCGCTTCGTTGCGCGAGGGCCTCGAGATGGATGGCCGCATGGCGGTGCTGCTCGGGCCGCGCAGGTGTGTCCGCGAGATGAGCACGCGCGCGCACGACTTGCTGGCCGCGTATTTCCCGATGCGCTGGACCGATCGAAGTATTTTACCCGCGCCGGTCGACGACTGGTTGCGGCGCCACGAGCGTGAGATTTCCATCTCGCCGCCACAGCCATTCTCGGTCGAGCGCGACGGCCGGCGTCTCACCATTCAGGTTCTGCGCGACCGCGGCGGGCATTTGCTGCTGCTGAGCGAACGGAAGCTTCGCATCGCGCCCGAAGACATCACCTCGCTCGGACTGAGCCCACGCGAGACCGAGGTCCTCGCCTGGCTTGCCCACGGCAAGAGCAATGCGGAGATCGCCGGCATTCTCGGCTTGGCGCCCGCGACCGTCAAACATTGTCTGGAACGCGTCTATGGAAAGCTCGACGTCGGCTCGCGCGCGGCTGCAACGGCGGTGGCCGTGGCTGCAGCTGGCGCGCCCGGCTGACGTCCGCCTTTTTGCCGCCGGCACGGCGGCCAAGAAACTCGATTTCAAACACTCGAAGCCACGGGTGCGCTCGGGCGCACCATGAGGAGTACTAGATGAAGCAGATGCGGCAGCCTGACCTTCACGCCATCCTGGAAATTGTCGAGGAGCTGTACTCATATCGCACACCCGAGGAGTGCGAGGTCGGCATGGTGCGATCGCTTCAACGTGTGATCGGCTGCGACAGCTTCCACATGAGCGGCATAGACCCGACCTTGCGGCGCGCGCGCTGGTCGTCGAGCTGGAGCGCGGGTCAGCCCTCGTTCATGCCCAACATCAGGGAAGTCTTCGAGCGGCACATGCATGAGCATCCGTTTCTGGAGTACTGGGATGATTGCCGCGCAGGATACAAATCCATCAGGCTGAGCGATCTGGTTAGCCGGTCATCGTGGCATGACACCACCCTCTATAACGAGATCTACCGGCCGTTTCCCATGGAGTACATGCTCGGCGTCGCCGTCCGTTTGTCTGGTCCAGTCAAGATGCACGTCGTTGCGATGCGCGGGAAGATCGATTTCGACGAGCGCGACCGCCGCGTGCTCGACGTGCTGACGCCTCATCTCGATGCCGCCTATCGCTACGCAGAGACCGCGGGCGACCTCCGGGCGCAGCTTGCCACGCTGCTTCAGGGCCTGGAGGTTGACGGCAGCGCCGCGATCCACGTCGGGCGGGATCGGCGCATTCGTCATATGAGCCCGAACGCGCAAGGTCTGTTGATCGCCTATTTTTACTGGACCGATTGGAGCCGGTTGCCTGCACCGATCGATGACTGGCTGCGCCGCCTGGGGACCGCGACAGAGGCTTCCTTCACGCCGCCGAGACCGTTCGTTGTCGAACGCGACGGCCGACGCCTCACGGTTCAGATGTTGCGCGGCCACGGCGGGCCCTTTCTGCTTTTGAACGAGCGCAAGCTGCATATTTCGCCGGCGGACATTGTCTCGCTCGGGCTCAGTCCGCGCGAGACCGAGGTCCTGGCCTGGCTCGCGCACGGCAAGAGCAATGCGGAGATCGCCGATATTCTTGGCCTGTCGCCCGCCACCATCAAGCACTGCCTCGAGCGCATCTATGGCAAGCTCGATGTCGGCACGCGGGCGGCTGCTACCGCACTGGCGGTGGCTGCTGCCGGATCGCGCAGGTAATGACTGCGCCGGCCGCTTCGCCGTCGATGCAAAAGCTTCAGGCGAGCAAGCCGAGCCCGGCGACCAGAAGAATGATGAGAATCACGCGCCGAAACACCAATTCGTTCACGCGGCCGAACATGACGATGCCGGCGGCTGTTCCCGCCAATAGCGGCGGCAGGCTTATCATGAAGTCGGTCACCATATCCGCCGGAATGGTGCCGCGGGATATCATGAGCAGCAACGCCGACAACTGCATCATCGCAATGAACGGCTGAACCAGGCCTCGCTGCTGGTTCTTCGGCAGTCCGCGCAGGTCGCACCAGATCGTGGGCAGTGCGCCGGGCATCGCCGTCAAGCCTCCGATGAAGCCGCCGGCGAATCCGACCACCGCGTCCCGGCGCCGGCTCTGCGCCTGCTGCACCAGTGCAACGGCCGGACGAAAAAGCATGTAAGCGGCATAGGCTGCCAGGAAGATACCGAAGCCTACTCGGAAGATGCCGGTCTCAACGCGCTGCAGCAGGTAGAGCGCCGGTGGAATGCCCAGCACTCCGCCAATGACAAAGGCGAAGCTGTCTTGCCATATCATGCGATTGCGCAGAATGCCGAGGCTGACCCCCTGGACCACGATGCTGCATGCCATCATCAAAGGCACTGCTTCGGTAGGCGTACGCACATGGAGCACGAATACGCCGGCGACGGCCGAGAACGCGAAGCCGGCGAGGCCGGAGACGAAGGCGCCGATGAAGACACCGAAGCAAAGGAGACCATAGGAGATCAGGTCAACCATGGTCTCAACTCCTCATCATGCAGAGCAATGGCGCATGCAACAGCCGCCGATCGCATCTGAAGCGAAGCGAACCTAGCGTCCGCATTGGCCGAGCAAATCAGGCACTTGGGGGAGATTGGAAAGAAAATCGCCGTGCTGATCTTCCGCAAATCAATCGCACGCGCATTTGCAGGTTCATCGAAAGGCAGAAGTGTGAAAGGGCAATCCGCATCGCGCGTGACCCCACGACCACGAAAGCACAGGCTGTCGCTATTTTTCGATCGCGGCGCCCGCAGCGGAAAATGTCGTTCGATTACATGACGCGTGCGCGGCGTGCCGCCGCTATATGGCGTCACGGATTGCGCCGTTGAACGCACGGGCGGCGGAAAAGGTATGCCTCGATCGTGGGCGGCATGACCAAACTCCCGGCAATTGTTCTTCAATTCAAGAGACGCGAGTTCACGATGTTGTCGAGTTCGATTGTCATCCGCTCCCATTCGCGGAAGCGCCTGCACCGCAAGCTCCTTGCGTGCTTCCGGGCCAGCAAAGTGTTCGACCAGGCACGGGTCGGACGCAGATTGACCGGGCGCGTGCCGCTTCGGTCGCGCCGGCCAGTTCTTTCCGCCGGACCTTTGTTGGTGGCGATGGCCGCGGGATTGTTGGCAGTCGCTCTGATCATGGTCTGGAGGACGGCGTCAGGAGAAACGCTTTACATCAAGCGTATCGACGCGGCCAACGCACCGGTGCTGGACGGCGATGCGCCGGATGCGGCCTGGCGATCCGCCAAGGCGGTCACCGTGCTCACGGGGTTCGGCGGAAATCTCGGCGGCAAGGGTAATTCGGCGGTTGAGATTCGAGCGGTGCATGACGGCAAATGGGTCTACTTCCGCTTCACCTGGGAGGATCCCACCCGTTCGCTCAAGCATCTGCCGCTCGTGAAGCGCGAGGACGGTTGGCACGTCCTTCAAGACAGATACGACCGCGCCGACGAACGCTCGTTCTTTGAAGACAAGTTCGCCGCGCTGATCACGAACGAGCCGATCGTCATTCCGGGCGATCATACATACCGTGGCGGGCCGACCCCGATCGCCGACAAGCCAAGCACGCTGTCGCAGCGCGGACTGCACCTCGCGTCGGCGCCGGGCCAGGCCATGGAAGTCTGGCAATGGAAGGCCTCGAGCGGTGGATTGCTGGGCTGGATCGACAGGGATCATTTCGATGTCCCCGTTGATCCGACGCGCGCGCAGGCGGCAGGCGAGTTTCCGTACCGGGGCGGCTATGTCCAGGATGCGCGGGCGATGTCGCTATACGCAGACAATTTCGCGGCGCAGCCGCTCAGCGGGTACGAACGTCCAGTCGAGCCGAGACGGCTGCCGAGGGACTGGAGAGCCACCCATGCCGCACTCGGCAAGGTCGATCTGGAGCCCGATCAGGGCGATACCGAGGGCTCCCGCTGGTGGATGACGATGCCGGAGTCCGAGCCTTACTCGGCCGATCTCGATGCCCGGATTCCGGTCGGCACGGTCATCCCGGGTTCATTGATCCTCACCGATGATCTGGCGCAACGTGCGCAGATAAGGGGCGCGGCGCGATGGGCCGTCGGCAAGTGGACTCTCGAAGTGGCGCGGCAGCTCGATGCCGCGTACCCGGATGTCCCGATCGGCAGCGATACCCGCATGTGGGTGGCGGTATTCGATCATGCGCAGACCTATCATACGCGTCATATCCGCCCGGTTCGCCTGGAGCTGCAGCGATAGTTCGGGAATCGCGCGGCGCCTCGCCGCGGTGCGCGGCGGAGCTACACGCATTCGTGAACGGATTCTCATCATCGCGTCCGCCGAACGCCGGACGCACCTGCGTACGAGGCCATGTCAGTGTCGAGCCACGCCACGCGCAGCCTGGAGAAGCGATGTCGCTGCGAACACGATTGTTGCTGACCGTCATTCTGCTCGCGTTCCTCGGCGCTCACGCCTATGTGGCATTCATCGTGCTGCCGCCCGCGCACAGCGATTGGCAGAACTCGCCCCCGACACAGATGGGAACCCAGGATTGACGCAAGGATAATTTCTGCCTCTGCCGTATGTGATCGCACCGCAGGCGCGGGCTGATCACCGATCAATCTCCGTATCCTTGGGCGTCCGCTTGCACAAGGATGGCAGTCCAGGCGCACCCGGATGGTAGGCCACCACCATCGCTCGGTACGTCTTGACTGCTCTGGAGATGGGCGGCCGGTGCGTGTTGGCGTGGGCGCGTAAGGCACCCCAGCCCCGCTTGCCGGACCACGTCGAGCATGTGCCGGCCGCCCACATCACTGATTTCGCAGGTTGAGGAATTGGAAATCGTAAACGTCCAGCGGCTGCGCGGCATCGGAGCCCCGCACGGAAGCGCTGGGGGCTGGCCTTCATCGTAATACCCGGCAGGTCGGTCTCCCCCGCATTGCGGCCGATATCCCAGCGCCCGCGGCAAGCCTGCGCCGGCAAAGAAAAAGGCCGTTCCGCAACGGCTTCCTGCGGAAATATGCTTCCCTTCCATGATCTGAAAAAGCAAATCGCTTCCATTGCGCCGGCCGCCCGAAGGGACGACATTTGCGGCTGAGATCAATGGACTGGCTGCAAAATGGAACGCTTGCGATATGAGCCGTTTGGCGAGCGCCTGGCACCCGAACGGGAGGCCGGGCCGGCTTCGCGGACGTCCAGATATCTGTTGTGGGCGGGCACCGGTCTGTTCTGGTCGCTGGTTGCGGGCATCGTGCTCGCCCGCGCGGCATTCTTCGAGCCGGGGATCTTCGACAACTTCAACCGCTTCGCCGCCTACGCCAAGGTGCTGATCTTCTAGAGCATGATTCAACGCAGTTGAAACATGCTTTAGGCCACCTCGGCGATCGGCTTGTCCTGCCAGATGATCCGCTCGAAAGCGGTCGCGGCCGGGATCTCTATCCGCCCGGGCACCTTCAGCTGCCACAGCGTTCGGTCGATCTGCAGGTCGCGGATCTGCACGACCTTGAGCTTCCCAAGGGTCACCTGATCGGAAATCGAGGCGCTGGAGACGATGGCGACGCCGAGCCCGGCGGCCACCGCCTGCTTGATCGCCTCGGTGCTGCCGATTTCCAGCGTGCGCCTCGGCTCGATCCCCGCCGTAGCCAGCGCCTGCGCCACCACCTCGCGCGATCCGGAGCCGGGCTCCCGCAAGATCAGGGTTTCGTCGCGGAGCGCGGCGCCCTCGATGCCGCGGCCTGCGCCTGCGAAGCGGTGCCGTGCATCGGCGATCAGGCTCATCACGTCGGTGCGCCACGCATGGCTTTCGAGCTCGGCATCTTCGACCGGACCTTCGACCAGCGCGATCTCGATATCATGCGCCAGCATGAGATCGGCGATATCCCTGGTGTTGGCGATGACGAGGTTGAGGTCGATGCCGGGGTGCTTGCGGTGAAAGGCACCGAGATAGTCCGATATCATGTAGGTCGCGATCGTGGTGGAGGCTCCGATACGCAGCGAACCGCTGTCGAGGTTGCGCAGCGACAATAATTCATCCTCCGCCGCGCGCTCGGCCGCAAACAGCGCTTCCGCGTGCCGCACCAGCGCCTTTCCCTCCCGCGTCGGCCGCACGCCCTTTGGCGTCCGGTCGAGCAGGCGGCAGCCCACCTGCAGCTCGAAATCCCGCACGCCCTTCGAGATCGCCGGTTGGCTGATATGAAGCACGTCGGCCGCGCGCGAGAAGCTTCCGGTCTTCACCACGGTGCTGAACAGGCGCAGCAGGTGCAGGTTCAAGGACATAACTTCTCTCTATCGGGCCAGATCGAAAATATATTACCCAACTAACGCCCTGTGGCGCATAAATTTTCTTCCCTCCAGGAGAAATTCGTGCCGCCAGACGAGGAATTCCCGGGTCCCGGAAATGGGCCGGCGACCAGCGTGACCCGTCTTGCGGCCCTCATTCCGGGAGTCCTGCTCTGCGCCGCCGTCGCCGGCGTTTCGGCTGCGCTGGAAGGCGCGGAGCGGCGCCTGTTCGCTCACCCCTATGTGGAGGCGCTGGTCCTGGCGATCCTGCTCGGCATGGCCGTGCGCAGCTTCTGGAAGCCGCCCGAGCGCTGGCAGGTCGGCATTGCGTTCAGCGCCAAGCAATTGCTGGAGGTGGCGGTGATGCTGCTCGGCGCCTCCGTCAGCTTTGCCGCGATCGCGGCGTCCGGCATTGCCTTGCTCGGCGCGATTGCTGCGGTCGTCGTTGCGACCCTGGGCTTCAGCTTTGGGCTCAGCCGCATGCTGGGCCTGCCGACGCGGCTGTCGATCCTGATCGCCTGCGGCAATTCCATCTGCGGCAATTCGGCCATTGCCGCGGTGGCGCCGGTGATCGGCGCCGATGCCGACGAGATCGCGTCGTCGATCTCCTTTACCGCGATACTCGGCGTGATGATGGTGCTGGGACTTCCGTTGCTGATTCCGCTGTTGCAATTATCGGCGACACAATACGGAATTCTGGCCGGCCTGACGGTCTATGCCGTGCCGCAAGTGCTGGCCGCGACGCTGCCTGCGGGGCTCGTGAGCACGCAGATCGGCACGCTGGTCAAGTTGATGCGCGTCTTGATGCTGGGACCGATCGTGGTCGGACTTTCGCTGCTCGCGCCGCGTTTGCAGGGCGGCGTGCGCAGCAGCAAGGGGGTCGGCTTCTTTCGGCTCGTGCCCTGGTTCATCCTCGGCTTTCTGGTGCTCGCGGCGCTGCGTTCGATCGATGTCGTGCCCGCGGCGATGATCGGGCCGCTGACCGCCATCACCGGCTTCCTGACGGTCGTATCGATGGCCGCGCTCGGCCTCGGCGTCGACGTTCGGGTTCTCGCTACCGTCGGAGGCAGGGTAACGGCGGCCGTGACGCTGTCGCTGCTGCTGCTGCTCGCGATCAGCATCGGCTTGATTCACCTGTTCAACTGACGCAGCCTTGCGCGCCTCGCCCGGGTTCGATCAGTCCAGCTTGAAGCCGATGCGCCTCACATAGGCGCCGAAGTCCGCGCGCTCGGGGCGGGCATACTGCCGCGCCTTGTCTTCCGACCAGCCATAATGGTCGTCCAATCCAAACTCCCTGACATGGCGTTGGGCGGCATAAGGCTGGGCCGCCGCGCGGCGCCGGTCATAGGTCGCGATGGCAGCATCGACGCCGTCTTCCAGGAACGCGTTGCGGTGGACGGTCACGGACAATGGAAGCCGCATGCTGAGCGGCGGCGTTTCCGCAGGATATCCGACCGCGAGGCCGGCGACGGGGAAAACATGATCGGGCAGTTTCAGCAGGCGCGACAGCGTCTCCGAATGATTGCGTACCGCGCTGACCGGACATACGCCGAGCCCCTCGGCCTCGGCGGCGATGACGAACGCGGACAGGGCGATCGCCGCATCGACCGCGGCATTGAAGAAGGCGTCAAGATGATCGTTGGCGAATGGCCTGTCGCGCAACGCGTGGATTCGGCGCTGCCGCCGGTTGTTGCCGCAGAAGATGAGAAGGCTCGGCACGTCCGCAAGCCATTTCTGACCGAGCGGTCCGTCGCTCAGGAGCGCTGCGATCTGCGATTTCAGGGACGGCGCGTCGACGATGATGATATCGCGCTGTTGAAGGTCGCTCTTGGTCGGGGCGCAGAGCGCCAGCGCACACAGCCGTCGCAAGGTGGAGTAGGGAACGGTGTCGGATCGGAATTTTCGCACCGAGCCGCGCGCCGCCAACTGACGATGAACGGACGGGGCGTCGGCGTCAAATTCGATATCGGCGGCGTCGGGACCGAAGCGATCGGAAAGCGGTGTTCTCGAATTGGACATCTCGACGGTCTCCAATGACGCTTCAGGTTGGCGCAAGATAGGCGAAGCCGGGATCATAAATATTCGGTTGCCTTTTGTCTTGCTTGGGAGCCGAATGATCCAAAAGACCGTGCCGCTCCCGGGAGGAAGACCTCGATGAATATGAAATTGTCGCCCGAGCAATTGAAGCTGCGCCGCGCCGCGCGTGAACTGGCCGAAGCCGAATTCGCGCCGAAGGCGGCGGAGATCGATCGCACCGAGGCCTATCCTTTCGACAACGTGGCCGCCCTGAAAGCCGCCGGCTTCATGGGCTACACGATTCCGAAATCCCATGGCGGCCGGGGCGGAAGCTATTTCGAAGCCGCCCTGATCATCGAGGAGATGGCGCGGGTCTGCGGCGCGACGGGACGCATCACCGTCGAAGCCAACATGGGCGCCATTTCGGCGGTCATGCACTACGGCACCGAACAGCAGAAGCGGCTTGCAGCCGACCTCGTCCTTTCGGGCGACAAGCCCGCGATCTGCATCACCGAGCCGGAAGCCGGATCGGCGGCGACCGAGATGACGACGCGCGCCGACAAGCGCGGCAACACCTATGTTGTCAGGGGCAAGAAGCACTGGATCACCGGCGGCGGGGTCTCCAGGCTGCATCTGATCTTCGCACGGGTGTTCGACGAGCGCGGCGAAGAGCAGGGCATCGGCGGCTTTCTCGCGCTCAGGGGGACACCGGGCCTGATCATCGGCAAGCGCGAACCGGCGATGGGTCTTCGCGGCATTCCAGAGACCGAAATCATCTTCGAGAATCTGGAAGTGCCGGAGGACATGCTGGTGCTGCCGCCGCGCGGCCTTCGGCGCGGCTTTGCGGATCTGATCGACGCCTATAACAGCCAGCGGGTGGGCGCCGGGACGGTCGCGCTTGGGCTGGCGCAGGGCGCGTTCGAGAAGGCGCTGGCGTTCGTGAAGGAGCGCAAGCAGTTCGGACGGCCGATCGCCGAATTCCAGGGGCTGCAATGGATGCTGGCCGATATGGCGATAGCGCTCAATGCCGCGAGGCTGTCGCTTCATCAGGCCGCGCTCAGCGCCGATCCGTTTCCCGATCCGCTTCTGGCCGCGCAGGCGAAAATCATTGCATCGGAGACGGCCAACAATGTCACCAACCAGGCGCTGCAACTGTTCGGCGCCAGGGGCTACTCGCGTGACTACCCGCTCGAGCGCATGGTCCGGGACGCCCGCATGTTCACGATTGCCGGCGGCACGGCGCAGGTGCTGAGGACGCTGGTGGCGTCCCGGATTCTCGATACAAAGCTTCCGCAGACCCGCGACGGATATCTGGAGGCGGTTCGGATTCCCTCGCTTGCCGCGAAGTGAACCTGATCACACCGCGCGGCTATGCGTTGCCGCGGAATGGGCAAGGTGGGCATCGAAGGCCGACGCGACGCTGCGGACCAGGAAGGCCGCGCCGTCGCTGATGGAAAGCCGGTCGTCGACCATCGTCACGGCGCCGTCGGCGATCAGGCTCTCGATCCGCGGTCGATCGACGATCGCCGAGCGGTGGTCGCGGCCATGGATCTGCGATATCCGGGGAAGATCGACGGCGAGATCGCACATGATGCGTTCGATGATATCGGCGCGGAAGCGATCTTCCGCCGTGAACCGGTATCCCTTGGCGGTGGCGAGCCTGCCCTCGGCGACGCGCGTGAGATAGTCGCGTGTCGGAACGACATTCTGAATGAAGCCTTGCGGCATGCGGCCGATGGCGCTGGCGCCGAGGCCGATCAGCGTATCGGCGGAATCGTCGGTATAGCCCTGGAAATTACGCCTCAGCCTGCCGTCCTGACGGGCGATGGCCAGGTTGTCGTCCGGAAGCGCAAAGTGATCGAGCCCGATGCGGACATAGCCCGCGTCCATCAGCGCCTCCGCAATCGTTTCGGATTGGAGATGACGCTCGATGCTGTCGGGAAGGGCGTCCTCATTGATCTTGCGCTGGTGCTTCTTGAACGAGGGAATATGCGCGTAACCGAACACCGAAAACCGGTCCGGGCGGAGCTCGACACATTTGGCGACGGTGTCGAGACACGAGTCCACCGTTTGCAGCGGCAGCCCGTAGAGCAGGTCGAAATTGATCCGCTTCACGCCCACCCGGCGCAGCCGCTCGACCGAAGCTGCGGTCTGCTCGAAGCTCTGCATGCGGTTGATGGCGCGCTGCACGGCGGGATCGAAGCTCTGGACGCCGAGGCTCGCGCGATTGACGCCGCAATAGCCGAGCGCATCGGTCATGGCTTCCGTCAGTGTGCGTGGATCAATCTCGACGGCGAGTTCGGCATCGGGCAGGACGAAGAACGAGTACCGCAGCGCGCCGACGAGGTCCGCGAACATCTCGGGCGACATGATCGTCGGCGTGCCGCCGCCGAAATGCACGTGCGAGATCGGCATTCGCTGGCCGATCGTTTCGGCGACAATCTGCGCTTCGGTGCGCAGACCCGCTGCATAGGTCGCGATCGGCTCGTCGCGCTTGGTGACCGAGGTGTGGCAGCCGCAGTACCAGCACATGGATCGGCAGAATGGCACGTGCAGGTAGATCGAGGCCGGCTGCTGGCCCGATATCGATTTCAGCCAGCTCCGGTAATCCTCCTCGCCGATCGCCGGCGAGAAATGCGGGGCCGTGGGGTAGCTGGTGTAGCGCGGCAGCCTGTCCTGCCCGTAGGATTGCGCCAGGTCCGATCGCATCTGCTTTTCTCCTTCCGCCTTTGGATCGATTACCGGATTTGGGGCGGAAGGACTTTGTTCTAGCTCAAGCCGCCGGTCTGTCGGCGGACGGCTAGCTTCGCCGCAGCAGCTTCGCGATGGTCCGGGCGGCTGCCAGGGCGACCGGCTGGGAGGGCTCCAGGACAAGCCGGAAACCGAGATTGGCCGGCGGGACACCCGCGGCGCAGCCGCCGGACCGGGGATCGCGGATGAAGTCGGTCATGTACGAGCGATGGGCTCCCTGCACGACACGGACGCCGCAATTGGTGTTGGTGATCCGCTCCTGTCCGCCGTCGAGCGACACGCGAATGAAGCAGCTATTCGTCCACTCCCAGACGTTGCCGGCCAGGTCATCCAGCCCGTTGCTGTTGGTGCCGAACGTGCCGCCGGGCTGTGCGGCGATCGCGGCGGGCCTGTCGCGGGCGGATTCGGCCTCATAGCGGGCGATCCAGGCCTGCGCGGGATCGGTGGGATCGACCAGCGGCATTGCCTCGTCGCGCGCCTTCTCGGCGGCGGCAAAGGTCCATTCCTCGTCGGTCGGAAGGCGGTGGGTGATGCCGGTCTTGCGTGTCAGCCAGGCGGCGTAAGCCGAGGCATCGTGCCAGCTGACGCCGACTACGGGAAGATCCGGCGAGCGCGCGGCAACACCGATGCGCAGGCAGATGCCGTCGTCGACACAGCGCTGATATTCGGCGACCGTGACCTGCCGTTTCATGACGACGAGATCGGCGGGAAGGCGGAGTTTACGCAGCGGTCCTTCGACCGGTCGGCCGTCTCGGGAGAAATCGCCGGCGGCGCGGTAGCTGAAAGAGGCGGCCGTTAGGCGCAGGGCTCCGTCCGGGTCAGGCTGAGGCGCAGGGGCCAGCGTGGTTGCCAGGATCGGCGCGGCCAGGGCGCCTGCCAGCATGGCCAGTTTCACTTTCATCATGATCAGCATGACGTCGCCTCCTCTTCGTGCGACGGCCCGCGGCGATAACCGCGGGCCGTCGTTTCGGCGCAACCTAGCGGGTGACGGCCACCGGGTCGGCGGCACCGACTTTGTCAGGCGGGATCGGGCCGGGAGGGGTGACCTGTTTCATCAGGTCGTCGTTCCACTTGCCTTCCACCTTGATGTGGGCCGTGGCACCGAGCTCGACGGCCTCGATCAGGTTGTGGTTGACGTAGGCGTAGACGCCGGGTTCGCGGAAAGTATAGAGCGCGGCGCCCGCGGAGCCGCCGCGAATGAACCAGGTCTCCAGATCCTTCTGCGGCGGGTTGTTGAACTTGCCGGCTTCCCAGACATAGTCGCCATGCCCGCCGATCAGGTGGGGACGGGTATCGCGGTTGGCCTGAGAATGCACCAGCATGACGGTCTCGCCGACCTTCGCGGTGAGTGCGTTCTTGCCGGTGAGCGATCCGACGCGGCCGTTGAACACCACGTGGGTCGGGATCAGCTTGCGCATGACCTCCATCGTATCGGCATAGGATTCACCGATCGTCTCATAGGTCTTGTACTTGCCGTCCGCATCCCTCGGCACGTAGAGCTCGTTCTCGCCGATATAGAAGATCTTGTCGTAGCGCAGCGCCTTGCCTTCGGCGTCCTTCAGGCCGTCGCGCGGCAGCACCATCACGGTGCCGTGCATGCCGGAGACGACGTGCCAGGGGATCATGCCTTCCGGCGCGCAGTGATAGACGAAGACGCCGGGCCGCGTCGCTTTCCAGCGCAGCACGACCTGTTCGCCGGGATTGACGTGGGTCAGCGCGCCGCCGCCCAAGGCACCCGTTGCAGAGTGCAAGTCGATATTGTGCGGCATGGCGTTGGTTGCCGCGTTGACCAGCGTGAGCTCCATGTAGTCGCCCTCGTGGAGCACCATCATCGGCCCCGGCATCGATCCGTCGAACGTCATCGCATGGAATTTCGTGCCGGCCGGATCGATCACGACCTCTTTCTCCCGGATCGTCATCTTGAATTCGACGATCTTCGGTCCCGACTTGGTCGCCTGCTCGTGCGCATGGACGAAGGGCGGGGCGACCAGTTCAACCTTCTGGCGCGGCAGCTTGAGATCGTCTGCCGGTCCGGCCATCGCCGGTACGGTCATCATCAGCGCCGCAACAGCGGCACCCATTAAAGCAGTCCTTCTCGTCAGCATGATGCTCTCCATCGCGTTGTGCGTCCCAAATTCGATGGCGGCATCATGAGCGCGATGGCGCAAGACTCTTTGCGCTGGAACAAAGGAGACGCGTTTTATTTTCGACGAGACGGATCGCTTGCGAATTTGCGCGAGATCAAAGAAGTCGCGAGGTTAACGACTGGTGCATGAGAAGCCGTGGAAACTTCGGACCTGACAAAGGCGCGGGATTTGGGCCTGGATCCATGCGTCCGGGCGGACCTATTCGCCGTCGGCGAGATGATGCAATCTCTTCTCATCGCGCAGCACGATGCGCTGCCTGCCGCCCTCGACCAGCCCCTGCTGCTCCCACGCGCTGAGAATCCGGCTGACGGTGTGCAGCGTGGTCCCCGTCATCTCGGCGACGTCCTGGCGGCTGATCGGAAAGTCGATCTCGACGCCGGCATCTACCTTTCTTCCAGCCTGCTTGGCCAGGCGGAGCAGCACATGCGCGACGCGCTGTTCGACCTGCTCGTTCGACATCTCCATGACGCGGGCCTGTGTATCCTGCAGGCGGCTGCCGACGGTCTGCAGCGCGCTCGCGGCAAGGCTCGGATACTTGCCGATCAGGCGGCTCCAGGACGACGACGGCCAGGCGAGGGCAATGCTGTCGACGGCGGCAACGGCGGTTGCCGGATAGTGCGTCAGGTTCATGGCCTGCGCGACGCCGAACAACTCGCCCGCCGAAACGTAACGCACGACGGATTGATTGCCCTGCGGCGTGACCTTTTCAACGCGGAGATGGCCGTGAAGCAGGAAGAAAAACTGGTTCGCTTCCGCACCCTGATCGAAGACGGCGCTTCCCTTCGGATATCGAATCGAACGCGCTTCGCGCAGCAACTCTTCCTGCTCGGCGGACGTAAGGCCCGCGAACATCGCCAAATTCGCGACCAGGGAGCGGTCGACTGAAGCCATCGATATCCTCGTTTCAAGAGCGGCTGAGATTATCCGCGGCGGGAGCTAGCCTCAACGGGCTGGGAACCTCTTAATGCAGGATTCGGTGCGGAGATTGCGCTAGCGCAATATCGGCGGGGCCACGCGGCGATATCTGATCCCCCGGGAAGCCCGGTGAGGCCGGGCGCAAGTTCCAGGAAACGGGAAACATGAGAAAGATCGTAATGTTGGCTGCCGCCGCGGGCTTGGTTCTGGCCGGAGGCGCCCAGGCGGCGGAGGTCGAAGTCAAGCTCCTTAACAAGGGGAGCGAGGGGGTGATGGTGTTCGAACCCGCCCTCGTGAAGATCGCGCCCGGGGATACCGTCAAATTCACATCCACCGACAAGGGCCACAACGCGGAGTCGATCAAGGGCATGCTGCCCGAAGGTGCGGCGCCGTTCGTCGGCAAGAACAACGAGGATATCGCCGTCAAGTTCGACCAGGAAGGCGTCTACGGCATCAAGTGCCTGCCTCACTACGGCATGGGAATGGTCGCATTGGTGGTGGTCGGAAAGCCCGGCAATGTCGATCAGGCCAAGGCCGTTCCGCAGGTCGGAAAGGCAAAGCAGGTCTTTACGGCGCTGTTCGACAAGCTCGACGTCAGCAAGACCGCATCCAAATAGCGCGACGAGCGCCAGCTTCTGCAGTGGGGCGGATGGATGAGCAATGCCTCGTCCATCCAGACATGATGCCAGACGCCGGACTTGGGCCGGCACCGAAAGCGTAATGGTTCGATCCGGCCGCGCAGACGTGGCCGAGTTCGAGGCCGCGATCGTCAGGGGCAAGTGCGATGGGAAGCCAGCCATCGCGCGAGATAGCGCTATACTTCAACGATTATTCTGCCGCCGAAGCGGCAGGCGCCTGTGGCGCAAGGGCCGGCTTAGCGAGCGGCCTTTTCTTCGGCCGAGCAGCAGGAACAGCAATGCGCTTCGCCGCCGGTAAAGACCGGTGCGGAAGTTCCATCCTCGAGTTTCCGCAAGAGGTCGTCGGTGATGACCTCGAAGAGCTTGCGTTCGATGGCGCTGTCGCTCCGGCTTCGTCCTCGCAATCTCTCGAAAATCCGCATCGTGTCCTCCGTTGATGACGGAACCGACAATGCAGGCGAAGAGCCGCGCGGTCTTTGTCGGAGATCAAACACGCCGGCGAACGATGGGGCAGTTTGTGCTTCGACAAAGAGCGCCGGCCGGAACGGTCTATGATCCCAACCAATAAACAGGAATCACCCAAGGCTACGATCATGGCGACGATGCAGAAATTGAGGGCCTATCAGGGACCGGCGCTGTTTTCCCACGGCTTCCGGCCGTTCTTCTTCTTCGGCGCCATCTATGCCGGCGCGATGGTTCCGCTGTGGCTCGCGATCTTCGCGGGCGACGTCACGCTGCCGAGCGTGCTCGCCCCGCGGGATTGGCACGTCCACGAGATGCTGTTCGGCTATGTGGCCGCCGTGATCGCGGGCTTTCTCCTGACGGCGGTGCCGAACTGGACCGGCCGGCTTCCGATTCAGGGGACGCCGCTGATGATCCTGTTCTCGGCCTGGCTTGCCGGGCGGCTGGCTGTCACGTTCTCCGCTTTCATCGGCTGGGAAATCGCACTGGCGATCGACGCCGTCTTCCTGCTGTTGCTCGCCGCCGCAGCGGCGCGCGAGATCGTCGCCGGGCGCAAGTGGAACAATCTGAAGGTGGTCGGCATCATCTCGCTGCTGGCCGCTGCCAACGTCGCGTTTCATGTCGAGGCGCATTTCGGTGGCGTGGCCGAATATTCCACGCGCATCGGCGTCGGCCTCGTGGTCACGCTGGTCTGCCTGATCGGCGGACGGATCGTTCCGAGCTTCACGCGCAATTGGCTGGCACGCCGCGAAGCGGGACGCCTGCCGGTGCCGTTCAATCGCTTCGATGCGATCACGATGGCCGCCGGGGTCTGCGCCATGATCGCGTGGATCGTGACGCCTTCGGGCCGTTTCACCGCGGCCATACTCGGCGTTGCCGGCGTGCTCCATATCGTGCGGCTGGCGCGCTGGGCCGGCGATCGAACCATATCGGATCGCCTCGTGCTGATCCTCCACATTGCCTATGCGTTCGTGCCAGCCGGCTTCCTGCTGGCGGCGCTGGCTGCATTGGATATCGTTGCCCCGAGTGCCGGGATCCATGCCTGGACCGGCGGCGCGATCGGTTCGATGACGATCGCGGTGATGACCCGGGCCTCGCTCGGCCACACAGGGCAGGCGCTTTCTGCTTCGATCGCCACCCAGCTCGTCTATGCCTCCATCGTGATCGCCGCGCTGGCGCGCGTGTGCGCGGCGCTCGAGCCGACTCACTCGGTCCCGCTCCTGACGGTCGCGGGTGTCGCCTGGGCGGTGGCATTTCTGGGCTTTGCGCTCGTCTACGCACCGCTGCTGTGCCGGGTGCGCAAGCCATAAGGGCGAATGATGATCGGTGCCAGCATATCACGGTGGACGATGAGCTACTTCGCGGTGGCGCTCGCGTGGCTGCTCGTCGCGCTGGCACTGATGGTCGCGGGCCTCGGCTTTCCGGCCGCGCATCTTGCCTCGCCCGATACGCTCGTCCTGGTGCATGTAGTCTGCATCGGCTGGCTAAGCGTTGCGATGTGCGGCGCGCTGTTCCAGTTCGTCCCGGTGCTGGTGGCAAAGCCGCTGTTCTCCGAGAAATGGGCATTGCCGGGGCTTGGCCTGTTGACCGCAGGTCTTGCTGCGCTGCTCGCCGGCTTTTTGGGATTGGGAGGCCGGCTGCCGGCCTGGCACTGGCTTCTTCCCGTCGGGGCGGTCCTGCTGATCGCCGGCTTCGGCCTGATCGTCGTCGATCTCGGATTGACGGCATGGCAGCGGCCGACGGGGCCGGCGCGCTTCGTCCTGGCGGGGCTGGCTTCGCTCTGTGTCACGGTGGCCTTCGGCGCGATCTTTGCGTTTGCGCATGCGGGGCGGGCGGGGGCGATCGGGGAATCGATGTTGGCGAGCGGCGTTCCGCTGCATGCGATCGCCGGTCTCGGCGGCTGGCTGACGCTGACGGCAATGGGCGTGAGCTACCGGCTGCTGTCGATGTTCATGCTCTCGCCTGATGTCGACGACCGCAAGAGCAACCTGACCCTGGCAGCCGGTGCGCTTGCCATCGCCATCGCAGCAGTCGGCGGCATTTTCGCGATCTGGCTTTCCTTCGGATTGAACGCCGTGTTGTCGGTGGTTGCGGTTCTCGGCCTGGCGACCATCGTCCTGTATGGGCGCGACGTGATCGGGATATTCAAGGGCCGCCAGCGGCGGCAGCTCGAACTCAATACGCGGATGGCGGTGCTGTCCTATGTCAGTCTCGCGGCCTCGGCGCTGCTCGGCGTGATGCTCATCCTGACCGGCACTTTCACGGCGCGGCTCGGCGCGTTCGTCTTTCTCGCCGGCTTTGGCTGGCTGTCGGGTCTGGTCCTCGCCAAGCTTTACAAGATCGTGGCGTTCCTGACCTGGCTCGAGACCTACGGGCCGGTGATGGGACGCACCGCGACGCCACGCGTTCAGGATCTCGTTTCGGAGGCGAGGGCATCGAAGTGGTTCGTGATCTACCACGCGGCGGTGTGGTTCGGCGCGCTGATGCTGCTGGCCGGTCAGTCCACGGCGTTCCGGGCAGCGGCGGCGATGATGACGATCGGAATCGTCGGCATCGTCAGGGAGATCATCCGGACGCGGCGGCTTGAGGACGTCGAGACCCCGTTGCGTCTGCCGGCCGGTGCGTGCGCGCCGCATCTGTTGTTTGCCAGGAACTGATGAAGCGACTGACGAAACGAAAGGGAGCAACATGACCGAATATATCGATGTCGACGTTCGTCCGATCCTGCGCGCCGGTGGCGAGCCGTTCTCGGTCATCATGGCCGCTCTCGAGCGGCTCGAACCCGGGCAGGGGGTCCGCCTCTACGCCACGTTCAAGCCGATGCCGCTGTTTGCCGTCATGGCAGACCGAGGGTTCGCATATTCCGCGCAACCGCTCGACGCCGGCGAGTGGGAGGTGCTGTTCACGCCCACGAATACCGAACCGGCCGCGCCCGTCTCAGGCAAGCCGGCGTTCGACGATTGGCCGGAGCCATCAGTCAGGCAGGACAATCGCGATCTCGATCCGCCGGAGCCCATGGTGCGCATTCTGGCGGCCGCGGAAAAGCTCGCACCGGGTGAAACCCTGTCGGCCCTGCTGCGGCGCGAGCCGGTCTTCCTGTTTCCGCAGCTCGAAAAGCGCGGATATCGCTGGCTTGGCGGATTCTCGCCTGACGGCACGACCTATGAACTGACCGTCAGGGCACCATCATGACTGATGAACTCGTCCGCCGTGTTAGAGACGCGCTGCGCGTCGTGATCGATCCCGAGCTTGGTTACAACATCGTCGATCTCGGCTTCGTCTACGACATCTCGGTCGCAGGTGACGCCGTTCGCATCACGATGACCGCGACCACCCCGGGATGCCCCGCCGTCCACTTCCTGAAGGAAGGCGTGGCCAACGCGGCGGCGCGGGTTCCCGGCGTCCGCACCGTCGATATCGCGATGACCTTCGATCCGCCCTGGACGCCGTCCCGCATCGAGCCGGCGACCCGATCCTCGCTCGGCTTTGCCGCAGTGAACTGAAGTCGCGGACATGGCGCTTACCATCGAGATCAACCACGCCAAGACGCGCGCCAGGGCCGCTGCGGCGGGATCGCCTCAACCAGTGCTGCCGCAGGCCGTCAAAGGGCCGATCCGGCGGATCAAGTGGATTGTGCTGCTGGTTACGCTTTCGGTCTATTACGTCACGCCGTTCCTTCGCTGGGACCGCGGGCCCAACGCGCCGGATCAGGCGGTGCTGCTCGATTTTGCGCATGGACGGCTCTACTTCTTCTTCGTCGAGATCTGGCCGCAGGACCTCTATCTCGTCACCGGGCTTCTTGTCCTTGCCTCGACGATACTGATTCTCACCAACGCGCTGGCGGGCCGGTTGTGGTGCGGCTTCGCCTGTCCGCAGACGGTCTGGACCGATCTGTTTCTGCTCGTCGAACGGCTGATCGAGGGCGACCGGCGCCAGCGCCTGAAGAACCTCGGCGCGCCGCTTGACGCCAAGCGGGCGATGCAGATCGCAGCAAAGCATTCCGCCTGGCTTTTGATCTCGTTCGCGACCGGCGGCACGCTGATCTTCTACTTCACCGACGCGCCGCAGCTCCTCCGGGGCTTCGCGCACGGTGAAGTTTCTGCGAATGCGCTTGGCTGGATTCTCGTCTTCGCCGGCACGACCTATGGCCTCGCAGGGTTCGCGCGCGAGCAGGTCTGTACCTTCATGTGCCCATGGCCGCGCCTTCAAGGTGCGATCTGGGATCCCGAAGCTTTCACCGTCAACTACCGGGACTATCGCGGCGAACAGCGAACGTCAGCCAAGAAGGCCGCCGAGCTCCGCCTGCAGGGCAAGCCGGCGGGCGACTGCGTCGATTGCAATCATTGCGTCACGGTGTGTCCGATCGGAATCGACATCCGCGAGGGACCGAACTTCGCCTGCATCAATTGCGGACTGTGCGTCGATGCCTGCGATGGCGTGATGTCAAAACTCGGCCGCCCGCGCGGCCTGATCGATTACGAAAGCTGGAACAACATCGAGCGCGGCCGCCGTGGCGAGGCGCGGGTCAATCGCCTGGTGCGCCCGAAGACGATCGGGCTGACCGCGGCGTGCCTGGCGCTAGCGGCGATCATCGTCTTTTCCTTCATGGCCAAGACCAACGCGACGCTGTCGGTCCAGCACGATCGCGATCCCCTGGCGGTCCGGCTCTCGGATGGATCGGTGCGCAATGCCTATACGGTCAAGCTCCTGAACAAGTCCTCGGCCGCCCACGCCTACACGCTGTCGGTCAGCGGCGTGGATGCGAAGATGGCCATTATCGGCAATGACAGCCTCGCGCCGATCGAGGTGCCCGCCGATGGCTCCGAAGCTATCAGGGTGACGCTCACCGCCATGAACCCGCGAGAAGCCGATGTGGTGTTCACCGCGCGCGACGAAACCGGCGGCACGATTCTTTCCGCCAAAGACCGGTTCGTCGAACGCTAAAGCGCGTCAGGTGTACGAAAGCCGACGAAAAGCGGCCGCGATCATCGCCAGCTTGCGCCCGATCAAAGTCGGGAACGCCTGGTTCTGTCACATTGCCCGCAGTAACCCGGCCTGATCGGAGATTCAGCCATGCTCTACCGCTTCAGCAAGATCGCGCTGATCGCTGCCGCCCTGACGGCGCTCCTCGGTTTCTCGCCAGCCGCCGCCCACGATATCACGGTCAAGCAGGCCTGGAGCCGCGCGACGCCGAAAGGAGCGAAAGTCGCGGGCGGTTACCTGACCATCGAGAACCGGGGCATCCAGCCTGACCGGCTGCTTTCCGCGTCAAGCAGCGCAGCCGCCAAGGTCGAGATACATCAGATGGCGCTGCAGGACGGCATCATGACGATGCGGTCTCTCGACGACGGCCTGACGATTCCTCCCGATGCCACGGTGACGCTCGCGCCGGGAGGAGATCACATCATGTTCATCGGGCTGAACGCGCCCTTCGAGGAGGGGCAACGCATCCCGGTGTCGCTCAATTTCGAGCGTGCCGGCAAGATCGATGCAAGTTTCGAGGTCGGCAGCGTCGGCGCCAAAGGGCCCCGACTGCTGATTGCCTCGACGGAACCTGCCGCGCCGGCAGCGTCTCCCGCACCCGTCGCATCGACTGAAGAGCCTTTCTTTACGCACATCTGTGGAACGCGCGTGATGGCCAATGTCACGATCTCACCCGGCCGCAGTGGTCCGGTCGAGGTCCTGGTGCAGCTCGAGGACGCCGACGAGAAGCCTCTCGCGGTCGATGCGCTTTCGGTGACGCTGTCCAATCCCGACAAGACGATCGGTCCCGTTACTGCGGCGGCGGAGCGCGTGTCAGCGGATAGCTGGCGGGTTCGCCTGATGGCGGCGGCGAGCGGGAAATGGTCGCTGTCGCTGGGCATCGATCTGGCGAAGGACGACCGGGTCGATATCGCAGCCCCGATCCTGATCGAATGACGCGAGCGCAGCTGATATCGCGAATAAGAGAATAGGTTTTTCCATATCGCCTATTGCGTCGTGAACAGCACCACGGCGATCGCAACCGACAGCGCCACGGCTGATGCGGTTGCCGTGGTGGACAGGACGCCCATCGCCCTCAAGGCACCGGCAAAGGCGATGATGATGGGGGTGGCGGTCAACAGGCCCAGCTGTGCGTCGCTCATCGGTTCGGTCCTCATTGATTCAAGGCTCGCTCCATATAGCGGCCGTAGTGGAGCCTTGACGTTGCGCTCCATCAAGGAGCGCCGCCGATAGGTGTGACCGTCGCCCTGTTTGTTCGGCGACAAAGACCTCGTTCTGCCGGAGATGATAAGCGTCGGTCGGGAGATCGGATGTCTGTTGCGGATTGCGAGCGCGAGGAAGCGGGGTGGGGGGTTCTCGAAGGGCTCCCGGGTGACCCGATGATGTGGGTGCTCGTCTTCAGCGAGCTCGCTGCTTTCGGTCTCTTCCTCGGTGCATTCATCGTCGCCCACGCGGTCAGGCCGGCCGTATTCGCATCGGGACAGGCGGCCCTCGATGTGTCGCTTGCCGGCTACAACACGATTGTGCTGGTGGCCAGCGGCTGGGCGGCGGCAAAGGGCGCGGCATCGGCCCGCGCGGCGGAGCGCCGTCGCGCGCGACTTTGGCTGTTTCTCGCCATGGCGCTCGGCGGCGCCTTCGTCGCGATCAAGCTTGTCGAGTATGGGTATGAAATCAGCGGCGGTATCGGCCTCGAGACGAGCGTGTTCTTCACCTTGTACTTCCTGCTGACCGGCTTTCACCTGCTGCATGTCTGCCTCGGAATCATCATCCTCGCGGTCGTCTGCCGACACGCCGATCCCGTCCATGTGGAGACCGGAACGGTGTTCTGGCACATGGTCGATCTGGTCTGGATCGTGATGTTTCCGATCGTCTACCTGGTGCACTGAAGCATGCGCTATTCGCCCGACCGTCTGGACCTCACGTTGATTGCGCTGGTCGCGCTCGCCGCCGCGACCATGGCATTCGCCGGCGCCGGCAGTAGCCTGCTGCTCGCCAATGGCGCCGTTCTCGTCATCGCGGCGATCAAGGGCCGCAGAATTTTGCTCGACTATCTCGATTTGCGATCCGCGCCGCCGCTCTGGCGCGGGCTTGCGACCGCCTGGCTGCTGCTCGTCGTCGGCTTCGCCTGGGCCGTGTCGGCTGTCACGGCTCTCTTCGCCTGACCGGGAAATTCCGGGAAACGATCTGACATCGTCGAGAAGCTTGCTCCGGCACAAAGAGCGCCGGCCGCAGGTGAATAGATTGACGCGAAGCGCTCACACGAACCGGAAAGGACCCGTAATGGCTGAACGCCTTACCAAGTCGGCGGCCCGCAACGTCTTCTACGGCGGATCGGCTTTTTTCTTCGCGATCTTCCTCGGCCTGACGGCGCACAGCCACTACTACATGGTCAACACGTCGACCGACGCTGCGACGCTGACCAGCTCGGTGGCGCGCGGCAAGCACGTCTGGGAGAGGAACGCCTGCATTAACTGCCATACCTTGCTGGGCGAGGGCGCGTATTTCGCGCCTGAGGTCGGCAACGTCTGGGATCGTTGGGGCGGCAACGAAGATCCCGCCACCGCCAAGGAAATCCTGAAGTCGTGGATGCAGGCGCAACCCTCCGGTGCGCCGGGCCGCCGGCAGATGCCGCAGTTCAACCTCACCGACCAGGAACTCAGCGATCTCGCCGACTTCCTGCAGTGGACCAACAAGATCAAGACGCAGAACTGGCCGCCGAACAAGGCCGGCTGAGCATCCTGTCCCGTCAGCTCGCTTTAGGAACCCCAAGATGAAATACGAAACCCAGAAAGTCGCGATGCTGTACTTCTACGGCGCGCTGACGCTCTTCCTCGCCCAGGTGCTGTTCGGCGTTCTTGCCGGAACCATCTACGTCCTGCCGAACACGCTATCGACTGTGGTGCCGTTCAACATCGTCAGGATGATCCACACCAACGCATTGATCGTGTGGTCGCTGATCGGCTTCATGGGAGCGACCTACTACCTTCTGCCGGAGGAGACCGAGACCGAGCTGTTCAGCCCGTTGCTGGCAAAGATCCAGTTCTGGATGTTCTTCGGCGCGGCCGGCGTCGCCGTGGTCGGCTACCTCTTCCATTACCACGAGGGCCGCGAGTTCCTCGAACAGCCGTTCGCGATCAAGGTCGGTATCGTCGTCGTCTGCCTGATGTTCCTGTTCAACGTGACCATGACGGCCTTGAAGGGAAGAAAGACGACCGTCACCAACATCCTGCTGTTCGGCCTCTGGGGTGTCGCGATCTTCTTCCTGTTCGCATTCTACAACCCGGCGAATCTCGCCGTCGACAAGATGTACTGGTGGTATGTCGTGCATCTGTGGGTCGAAGGCGTCTGGGAGCTCATCATGGCTTCCGTGCTGGCGTTCCTGATGATCAAGCTCAACGGCATCGACCGCGAGGTCGTCGAGAAGTGGCTCTACGTCATCATCGGCCTGGCCTTGTTCTCCGGCATCCTCGGCACCGGCCATCACTTCTACTGGATCGGCGCGCCCGGCTACTGGCAGTGGATCGGCTCGCTGTTCTCCACGCTCGAGGTCGCGCCGTTCTTCACCATGGTCATCTTCACCGTGCAGATGACCTGGAAGGCAGGCCGCAAGCATCCCAACCGGGCTGCGTTGCTCTGGTCGGTCGGCTGCTCGGTGATGGCGTTCCTCGGCGCCGGCGTGTGGGGCTTCCTGCATACGCTGTCCTCGGTGAACTATTACACCCACGGCACCCAGGTGACGGCGGCGCACGGGCATCTCGCCTTCTTCGGCGCCTATGTGATGCTGAACCTTGCCGTCATGGCCTATGCGATCCCGCAACTGCGCCAGCGCGCGCCCTACAATCAATGGCTCAGCATGGCGAGCTTCTGGATCATGTGCACCGCCATGATGACGATGACCTTCGCCCTGACCTTCGCCGGCGTGGTGCAGGTTCACCTGCAGCGCGTGCTCGGCCAGAGCTTCATGGAAGTGCAGGACCAGCTTGCGATGTTCTACTGGGTCCGGCTCGGTTCAGGCATCTTCGTCCTGATCTCGGCCCTGATGTTCGTGTGGGCCGTTCTGGTGCCGGGCCGCGAACGTCAGGCGGTTGCGCGCGGTGCGCTGCAGCCCGCCGAATAGCGATCGGGCGGCCGGCCATCGAAATGGCCGGCCGCCGCTTCAATTCTGGAGATTTGACATGAAGGCCGTCCTTCACGCCGTTGAGGCGCCCCCCAAGCTTCCACCTTATGTCCCGAGCGGCAATGAGTGCGCGCTGTTCGAACAGGCCTGGCGGCGCCGTCTGCCGGTGCTGCTGAAAGGGCCGACCGGCTGCGGCAAGACCCGGTTCGTCGCCCACATGGCGGCGCGGCTCGCTTTGCCGCTGCACACCGTCGCCTGTCATGACGACCTTACGGCGGCCGATCTCACCGGACGATATCTGCTGAAGGGCGGAGACACCGTCTGGACCGATGGCCCGCTGACCCGCGCGGTGCGGGAAGGCGGCATCTGCTACCTCGACGAAGTCGTGGAAGCACGCAAGGACGTGACGGTCGTGCTGCATCCGCTGACCGACGACCGCCGCATCCTGCCGCTGGAGCGTACCGGCGAGGAGCTGGTCGCGCCGCCTCCCTTCATGCTGGTCGTGTCCTACAACCCGGGTTATCAAAGCCTGCTGAAGGCTTTGAAGCCGTCCACGCGCCAACGCTTCGTCGCGATCGAGTTCGGCTTCCTTCCGGCAGAACAGGAGATCGCGGTGGTTGCCGCCGAGAGCGGACTGGCGGCCGATCGCGTGCGGCCGCTGGTGGTGCTGGCAGGCCGGCTGCGCGCGCTGAAGGGACAGGATCTCGAGGAAGGCGTCTCGACACGCCTGATCGTTTATTGCGCGACGCTGATTGCCGCGGGTATCCCGACGCTGCAGGCCGTGCTCGCCGGCATGATCGAGCCGCTCACGGACGAGCCCGACGTCAAGGCCGCGCTGCTCGACGTGGCCCGAGCCGTGATCGGATGAGGCATGCTCGACTTCCTCGAACTTGAGGAAACGGTTGGCCGTGCCTGGCACCGGTTGGTGGGGGCTACGGCGAGCTATCCCGTTCATGCCGGGCAAGCCGCGACGCTGGCGGACGTGCAGGGACAGATTGCGGTCATGTTCCGCGCGCTGGGCGGGGAGGCGGGCGTGCAGATCGCCGGCGCCAGGTCGCGCAAGTCCGGCCATCGGCTCGGCTGGCGGCAGCGCATCGGGCTTGGCGACGAGAGCCTCGATCATCCCGGCCGCGATGGGGCGACCGTCTTCCTGCCCGATCGCATCGCCCTGTTTCCGGACCGCGAGCTCAACGCCTTGCTCTATCGCTGGCTGGCGGCGTGGTTCGCTACGGCACCGGCGGCTGTTATCGACGAACCCGATCCGCTGCGCCGCGATTTAAGGACTCTGCGGCGTGCCCATGAGATCGTCGCAAGCGTACAGGCGCAATTCCCGGGCCTTGTCGGCCCGTACGAGCGGCTGGCGGCGGCGATGGCGGAAGCGCGCCCGCGCAGACCTTTGCCGCGGACCGAGCAGGAAGTGGAGCAGATCGTGCTGGCGCTGCTTGGCGCCGATGCGCCGCCCGCAGGCACGCTGTGGCGGACCGTGACCGGCGCCGGCGAACTGCCGCCGAAAGCGCCGCCCGGATATCGGCCGATGCTGCCTTGTCCGCTGTGGGGAGACTGCTGGACCCGCGAGGCCGTTGCTTCCGAAGCTGACGATGACGACGCGCCCGTGCCTGGCGATGAGGCCGATTTGCCCGACACCCGCAAGCGCCACGCCGTCCGCGAGGCCGACGATGGCAGCAAGCGCGATCCCTTCATCCTGAACCGCTTCGAGAAGATCCTCGCAATGGCGGAAATGGTGAACGTCGACCGTCCTTCCGATGACAGCGAGGATGAGGATGCCCGCAAGGCTGCCGACGACCTCGATGAATTCGCGATCGGCCGTCGCAGCGGCAAGCCCGCCACGAAACTGAAGTTCGATCTGGATCTGCCGCCGCAGGCGATCGATGCGACGCGCCTCGACAGCGGCCGGCTCTATCCGGAATGGGACTATCGCCGAGGCGTCTATCTGCCGGATCACTGCCGGGTGCTGACGGGCAAGGCGCCGGAGGTCGGCGAAAGCTGGACCCCGGATGCCGGCATTCTCAGGCACGTCCGCCATGTGCGGCGGCGCTTCGAGGCGCTGCGGCCGCAGCATGAGGTGATGCGCGGCCAGGCCGACGGCTTCGACCTGGATATCGATGCGCTCGTCCGCGCGCGATGCGACCTGCGGGCGGGCAGCGGATCGCTGGATCGGGTCCATCTGGCGATGCGCCCGCAGCGGCACGACCTGGCGGCGACGCTGCTCGTCGATGTCTCGCTTTCCACCGATGCGTGGGTCGATGGTCATCGCGTGCTCGACGTGGAGAAGGAAGCGCTGCTCGTCCTGGCGCACGGGCTTTCCGCCTGCGGCGACCATCACAGCATTCTGACGTTCACGTCGCGCCGGCGTTCCTGGGTACGCATCGAGGCCGTCAAGTCGTTCGGGGAGCCGATGGGTGCTGCCGTCGAGCGGCGCATCAGCGCGCTCAAACCGGGCTACTACACCCGCATCGGCCCGGCGGTGCGTCATGCCGCGGCCGAGCTTGCCGGACAGCCGCAGCGCAAGAAGCTGCTGCTGGTGCTGACCGACGGCAAGCCCAACGATGTCGATCACTATGAGGGGCGCTTTGCGGTCGAAGATACCCGCAAGGCGGTGCGGGAGGCGCGGCGGCAGGGCATTGCGGTGTTCGGCGTCACGGTCGACGCCAGCGCCCAATCCTATTTTCCGGCGCTGTTCGGACGCGGCGGCTACGCCATCGTCGGCAACATCCGCCGCTTGCCGGCCGCGCTTCCGGCGATCTACCGGCAATTGGCCCGCTGAAGCTCGGCCGCCTTTGCGGCCTTCGCAATAGGGTCAGCTGGAACTCAGGCTGCCGCGATGGCAAGCCTGTTTCGGCGGCGGCGATAGGCGAAGCCGATACCGGCGAAGCCGAGCAGCATCATCGCCCAGGTCGAGGGCTCCGGCACCGCTCCGACACCATAGGAGATGTTGTCGAACTCGAACGAGTTGCCCGACGATGCGAGGACGATCTTGTCGAAGCTCAGGCCGGTGAAGGTGACATAAGCGTTCGTCAAGGCGGCCAGCTGGTTGCCGTCGAATCCAAGCGCCGGCACCGCGTTGAGGGTGTTGCCATGAAGCGTCAGGAACGGCGTGGCGCTGTTTCCGAGATAGAACGCGACGCTGTTGTAGGAATCGATCGATCCCCAATAGAGGCCGAACCTGTTTTGAACCCCCGAGAACGTCAGCGTCTCGGACTTGCCGTTCAGAATGGACATGTAATTTGTGGTGTCCCCGGCCGGCGTCGCCGAGATGCCGGCGGCCGTGCCCGCCGCGTTCTTGGCGATGATGGCGGTGCCCGAGAAGCCGACGCCGCCGGCTGAAGCCGGTGCGTTGCCCCACTTGATGCTGGTGCCGGCAAATGTATTCGGCGTCAGCACGCCGTCGAACGTAATGTCGTTGTTGGTATTGGCGTTGCCCGCGCTGAACGGGCCGCTGGAAGCCGTGACGACGACGGCGCCGGCTTGATCGCTCAAGGCGAGGAGGGTCGCGATCGCGCAAAACGGGGCAAGAAACTTACGCATTATCGTGGGTTCCAAATGAATCATTAATATTTGACCCATTGATTTAAATTAATAAATTAAATAGCACAAGACGGATTATTGGGAAAAAATATCAATATTAACAGCGGTTCCGCCATCCTTGGGCCGATACAAGCCAATGCCCGCCGAAAACAAATTGCTGGGCTCTTTCGCCATTCCGGCCTCAGTCGGCCTTATGGCCCAATTGTTCAAATTCTAACGAACTGGTTGAGCCGGAATTATCCATGGTGCGCCATGTCGCGGCGCCTTCGCGCGCAAAGCAGCCAGATGGATAAAACTGTAACGGTCGGTTTGAGCGGCGGGCAATAGTCTTCCCGCCAAATGCCCCTGAGAGCCCGCGAGAGGCTCCTGGGGGTGTCTGATGTTCTCACGTGATCTGGCCAGTTCGTCGAGCCGGGATGCGATCGACGGCTTCGATGCGATCGCTAGTGCGCTCGACCGTGGCCTCGATCCCGCCGGGGGCAAGGGCTCGCGGATCGGCGACTTCCTCGCGATCGCCGCAGGCTGGCTCGTTCTCGGGGCGGTTATTCTCTACCCCGGCCTCCAACTGGTGGCGATCCTGATCTGCGCGGCATTCCTCGGAACGCGCTCGTTCGGGCGTCTCATTCTCGGTCCAAGCCCGGCCGAAAACCGGCAGCCCGAACCCCGGAGCATGCTGGCGGCGTAGGGCCTTTCCGGTTCTGATTAAATCAGAGCTGGGGTCCAGATTCTCGTTTGACGCGTTTTCCCAAATGCGAACCGGCATCCGCCCCGGATCAAGTCCGGGGCAGGCTTTCGCTCGAAGACGCCATGGTTATTCGGCTGCCGCGCCATCGGCGGCCACGGCCGGCTGTGGCAGGGTAAGGTCTCCCATGTGCACCGGGTAGGAGTGGGAGGTCTTGTCCCACACCAGAGCCGTGCCGGAGATCCGGTGGCTCAGATAGATGCGCACGGCGCGCCAGGTGGCGAAGAAGTTGACGAAATTGCCGACGACAAGCCTCGGCGCGGCCATCAGGGCGTGACGCAGATTGTAGATCATGCCCGTGAACGTCATCCGGTTGAACAGGCGCCAGACCAGGAACAGGAAGTTCACGAAGAACAGCCACATCGCCCAGTCCTGGTTCAGCAGCGAATAAACGAACTGCCTCTCGGGATCGAAGATCGCCCGGTAGAGTTCGAAGATGGTCAGGTTGGCGAGCGCGAAATAGGCGAGCATGACGGCAGGGCTGGTGATCACGCCCTTCCTGTCGCGCGCCAGGAAATATTTGGTGCCGAGCGAGCCCTTCCAGCCGTGCTCCTGGGCGCCCTGGAAGACGATGCCGAGCAGCCAGCGCGCGCGCTGGCGATAGGCGGCCTCGAGGCCCGACGGAAAGAATTCGCGGGTCGCCACCGGAAGGGTCCGGTGCAGAATGCCCGGATTGCCGCTGTCGATATCGATGTCGATCGCGTAGCTGGCCGGATAGGCGATGAATGCCGAATTGAATCCGAGTTCCGAGACGCGGAACGCGATGTCGTAGTCTTCGGTGAACGAGGACGTGCGGAAGGCCTCGCCCTGGTTCTGATCGTTGAGATGCTGGATCGCCTCCCGGCTGAAGCATGCCGAGACGCCGGCGCAGGGAATGACGCCGCTGATGCGCTGCCGGACCTCGAGGTCCTTGGTGTGCATCTCGGCGAACTCGTCCATGTAGAGGCCGGCGATCAGCGAGGTGATCGGCCGCGAGAACGAGTAGACCGGCAACTGGATGAAATCGTAGAGGTCGACCAGCTTGTTGAAGAGCTTGAGCTCCAGCGGATGAATAAGGTCCTCGGAATCGTGCATCACGATTCCCGCAAACTGGATGTTCTGCTCGGCCTCGAACATGAAGATGTCCGAGATGGTCTGGTTCAGGCAGTCGGCCTTGCTGGTCGGGCCGTCATGCGGCACCAGCACCATGTGAATGTTCTTGTACAGCCCCTGCGCCTTGCGCACCTCGGCCTGGGTGAGCGGATCGTTCAGATAGACGCCGACGAAGTAGTGCGCGTGTTGGTAGCGCACGAGCCGGGAGTTCGACGACAGCATCGAAAAAATGACGTCGTGCTCCTTCCAGCACGGCACCATGATGGCGATCGGGCGCTCGGGCAGTTGCTCGAGTATCTCCACGCTTGGCAGTTCCTTGGACTTGGCGTCCGACGTGCCGAGCAGCCTGCTGCTCCAGTACAGCGCGTCGACGAAGAGATCGTCGATGCTGGAGATCGTGATGATCACGGCCGCGATCAGCATCAGAATCTCGACGACATAGAGGTACTGAAAGATGAAGGAGGCGGCTTGTGTCATGAGCTAGGACGCGTGCTGAAGCTGAACGATTTCGGCGGAATGCGTTTGCGGCGGCAGGACGAATTGCCGGTAGAGGGCCTCGACGATCCGCTTGCTGGCGTGGCCGTCGCCATAAGGAAACACCGGCCGGGCCATCCGGGCATATTTCGCGCTGTCCTTGTTGAGCTCGAACAGGGCGCCGAACACCGCATCGCGGGAAGTGCCGACCAGTTCGACGACCCCCGATGCCACCGCCTCGGGCCTTTCCGTCACCTCGCGCAACACCAGAACGGGCTTGCCGAGCGCCGGCGCCTCTTCCTGGAGGCCGCCGCTGTCGGTCACCACGCACCAGGCGTTCTGGATCGCGGCGACGACGTCGCGATAGCCGAGCGGGTCGACCAGCCTGATCCGCGGATGCCCCGAAAGAATTTCGATGGCCGTCTCGCGCGCGTTCGGATTGGGGTGGACGGGAAAATACACCGCGGTGTCGGGGGTGAGGTCGACAAAGGCCCTGATCGCGGTGAACGCATCGCGCAGCGGGGCGCCGAAATTCTCGCGCCGATGCGCCGTCAGGAGGATGGTCCGCAGCCTGGGAAAGTCGGCGGGCCGCGCCGGTTTCGAGGCCGCGACTTCCAGCAACGAGTCGATCACCGTGTTTCCCGACACGAGGATCTTCTCGCGTGAAATGTTCTCACGCATCAGGTTCTGCGCGGCGGCCGAAGTGGGCGCGCAGTGCAGCGAAGTCGATACGGCGATGGAACGGCGGTGAAATTCCTCGGGGAAGGGCGCATCGAGGCTCGGCGTGCGCAGCCCGGCCTCCACATGCACAAAGGGGATCTTGCGGTAGAACGCCGCAATCGCCGACGCATAGGCGGTTGTCGTGTCGCCCTGCGCCAGAACGCAGTCCGGCTGGACCTGTCCGAAATATCGGTCGAGACGGCCGATCAGCAGGCTGGCGAGCGCGGCCGGCGTGTGACAATGGCTCCGATGCCGGATGGAGAGGTCCGGGCGCAGGTCGAATTCGGCAAGGGTGCTGTCGAGAAGATCGCTCTGCTGGCCGGACGTCACCACACGAACCGTCGCCCATTCGACCTGGCGCAAGCGGCGGATGATGGGGGCTACCTTGATGACTTCGGGGCGGGTGCCAACAACGAAAACAAAGGTCCGAACAGGCGTCGAGTGGCTGAAATGCTCTCTGCGAGGGTGATGCATGCCTTGCTTTCTAAAAACGATCGCATCGTTCCCCGCGACACGAAATAACAACCGAGATGCCGCTCCATCGCCGATCACCCGACGGCACGATTGAAAATCGCAAGTATTTTAGCTTGCAACCATAAATCAGACAATTGATTTAAATGGATTTTTCGGAAAATGCCGTGGAAATCGAGCAGGATCTCGATGCATGGTAAATGCACCGGCGCCCGCGCTTTTTTGTCGTCGGCATAAATGTTTAACCGTCAAATCGTGGGGAATCGGTTGGACGACGAGGTAATGCGCGCCTGATGCGGGAAGCGTTCAGATGAGCGCCGGCTCCAGCGTCCGGCCGGGTCAGTTCAGCGCCCGTTTCAACAGAGGCATTGGTGGATTGGCCGCCTGCGAACTATGGCCGGTCATGCCAGCGGCGCGGACGGAGCGGCTGGGTGGACGGGCAAAGGAAATAATGAGATCGCGTTCTGCCTTTCGAACTTCCTTGCGAAGCCGCTGAATCTCGAAATAGACCTTTTTAATATCGACCGGCATAAAACTCATCTCAATCGAGTGCCTTCGAATTGAACCATAAACCCATAGTTGGGTTGGATCACAAGTTAACAATGGAGCCGGTAAATACACGGGAGGGCAACGCCATACAAATGGGCTTGCAACGGCCGCGATTTTTCGCGTCACGAAATTGATGCAAGAGGCTGGATTGCTGTCGGCTGCCGGCCGGTTTATCGCAGCTCGCCGCGTTTTACCGCAAAGACGAAATGATTGACGCAGGCCTCGAGGCCGTCGCGTCGCAGTTCTTCGAGATTCTCGGCCGCCAGGCGGAGCGATGGGTGCGGCCTTTGTTCAATGGCGTCCAAATCCGCAGAAACCGCCTCGAGGGCGTAACGCAACCGCCTTAAATCAGAACTGAGTTCGTGGTCCACGGCCGCCACCGTAGGAAATGGGAATTAATCAATTAATGTTTAAAGATAGGGTATAATATCCGGGCGGTCAATTGGGGCAATTAAAAGTCTTCCAGCGATTTTAGGCGCTTACCCCCGTAAAAACCCGTGCCGGGCCTATTTTGATCCGGGCCGGAAGGCCCCGAATGACCAATCGCCATACTGGAAAACGGATATATTTACGCCGGTCAGAACGCCGGCGAGGGTCTGAAGACGCCGTCATCTCACTCTGCAATCGCTGCCCACATGACGCCGCCGGCGCGATCTGCGTCGCACCGATCCAATCGACGTGGGTTATCGGCAATATAGACAGGGGCGTTGCGGTGGCGACTGCTTCGCACGTCCGCAGCGGGCGGGCCAACGCGGCACAAGGAAGCCGCCTTGCGGCGGCTTCTCAAATCCAATGGGAGGTCCGATCAGGCCGCGAGCGCTGCGCGGGTGCGGCGGCGATAGGCGACAAAACCCACGCCAACGAAGCCAAGGATCATCATCGCCCAGGTCGAGGGCTCCGGAACGGTCGTCACCACGTCGAGCGATACGTTGTCGAAGTATTGCGAGGTAACGCCGGCACCGGGCGCGAAGATGCGCGTGGCCTGTAGCTGGAGGGTATGCTGACCCGCCGTAAGGTTCGTTGTGAAGTCCAGGGTGTTGCGCAGCGTGGTCGACGTGCCGGGGCCGACGAAATCAAAGCTGTCCAGCACGACACCATCCAGCAGGACGCTCATCAAGCCGAACGCCGTGAGACCATTCACGCGGGTAAATGCCGCAATATCGGCCGAGAATGTCGCCAGGCCACCCGTCGTGGTGAACGTCTGCAGGACGCCGCCGCCTTCGCCGGGGGCGGAGCCGTAGGGAGGATTGATCTTGCCTGCGTTCAGGAACAAGGCGTTCGAGGCGCCGGAGCCCGTCACATTGAAAGAGACGACCGATGCGTTCTGGGGCTGTGGCGCGCCCGGCATGCTCGGCGTGGCCGCGATCGTCCCGTTCGCGGTGGTGTACGAGGTCCATCCCGTCAGGCCCGATTGAAAGCCGCCGTTGGTGAGCACCTCGACAGCGTTGGCTGGCACGGTGGACATAACAAGAAGAACTGCGCACGACAGTTTAGCGATCGTACCAACCATTTAACTATGCTCCCGTTGAGAGCCGGCGCCGAAGATTGAATGCTCCCGCCAGGCTCGGTAGATGACTGCGTCCCGAGGCTGGCCCAGATGTTTATTTAAAGTTCGCCAGCTCCGGATTTTATCTAGTGCTGTTTTATGACGCGTGGATGATGCTTTGATGTTGCGCGAGCGCAGCCGTTTGATCGCCGTGATCGACGGCAACCTTCAAGGCCGCATCGGGGGCGGCTATTTTCGCTGCGTGCAAATGCGCCGCTTGATGCGGCGCGAATAGTTGGGGATGGGCCGGCGTGGCTTTAAGAGCCGGTGTCACGCCACACGCTGGCCTCGTAGCCGTCGATGACTTGCGAGGTGTGGGTGAACTCTTCGAGCTGCCGCAGCGGCTCGATGATCTTGCGCGCCACCAGCACCGTATTGGGCTCGGCATTCTTCTGCATGTGCCCGGCGACATCGATGACGCGGTCCGAGATCGTCTCGAGCGGCGTGGAGTCGTCGAAATAGACGAGGCCCGCATTGACGCCGCAGCGAACCGCGAAGTCCGCCTTCGACAGCTTCACCTCGCTGTTGAAAACCTTCAGGCTTTTGATGACGTCCTTGCCGGACTGGCAGGCGTCCTCGACATGGGCGAAGCAGGCCATCACGCCGTCCGGCGTCCATGCCGACTTCAGGACGCCTCTGGCGCGGAAGATGCGCTCCACGAGCTTTCGGTACTCTTCGAAATCATACTGGATGGAGGCGGGGTCTTCACCGGCCTTCATCCCCGCCGAGCCGACCACGTCGATGGCGAGGAAGGCGACTTCGCGGCCGAACGTATCGAGCTTCTTCTTGGTTTCGGCAAATACCCGCAGCAGTTCCTGACGGTTCACGGCCTTGCCGCTTTCCGCCATTCGCAGCGTGGATTCCAGCTCGGCGTCGAGCTTGGAGCCGGGCTTCACGCCCTCTTTCCGCCGCCAGGCCTGGGCCGACTTTCGTAGCAGCCGCCGGTTCTGGGCAGTCTGTACGCGCTGGGCAAGCGCGCCCGAGAAGATCGTGACGACAACGGCAAGGCCGATGAGAATCCAGTCGGAGCGATCGCTGCCGGCGATGTTGGTCGGCACGTAGCGATGCAGCACTGGAACTGATTTGCCGAGAACATATTCGCGCGCCTCGAACAGCTTCGCCGGCACCGTTGCATTCTTTGGGTTGTCGAACAGGACAAACAGCTTCGGGCCCACGAGAACAATGATGAGGGCGAACGTCGCGACGCCCAGAAGTTTCCTGAGTCCAAACAGCACGTGAACCAGGATCGATTTAGGAGCTTCGCGATGAGCCACGTTGATTGTCCCCAGGCAGAGCGGGCGAGACGATCGGATAACCGCTCGGCCCGCTTATAGCTTGCCATCCGCTTGAGTGGCAAATCACTCCGCGCTGTCAGAGGTATAGCCTTTCGGATGCGGTCGGCGGCGCTATCGTCAGGCCGATGGCGGCTTGTCGTCGTCCGCGTCGGCAACCGCCTCCAGGGCTGACATCGCCGCGGCCTTCAGGCGAATCGGATCGCGTTCGCCATCGCCCGCTACCTTCAGAATGGTCGCGGCGAGCAATCGAAGCTGGTGGTCCGATGCCCCTTCGGGCAGCGAAGCCTCGGCGCCTTCGAGAGCCTTCGACATCAGCTCGATCGTTTGCGGACCAAAGGAGGGGCCGCCGAATTTGCTGTGGTCCAGTTCCTCGATGATGCGGCGGGCCCTGCTGATCTCCTTGCCGATCTGCGCGGCGGGTTCGGCGCCGGGACCTGTCGCGGCATTCTGCGAGGTGTCCGGTTTGGAATCGGGCGCGGGGCTCCCGCCCGGGTGCGTAAGCCTTTCAGGCAGAACCAGTTCAAGAGCAAATTTCAAGGTGTCTCGAAATCTCATCTTGCTGCAGTCCGGTCGTCACCTCGGCAGATGCTTGGCAAGCCTACACGCTTGCGCGGTCGTCGCTAATCCAAAAAATACGAATCATCCAGAAATCCAGCCTTCCGTATTTCCCGGAAAATGCAACGTTGTTGATCATGCAACGGTTCGATAGGCTGCGCAAAACTTCTTTGCCGCCGCTGATCGGGCGGTCTGCCGGTTCGGCAAGGCAGTGCAGCGAACCGGTACGCCCAGGGAGACTTCGATATGGCACGGGCTTTCAAGGTTCGCTCCGCAGCGCGCGATGCCGAGACCGACAGCGAACGGCTCGGTTCAATTTCGGCCGCGATCGAGGCTGCGATCGCTTCGATCCGGAAGGAGCGGGATGCATTGCGGGCGCGGGTTGACGCGGCGCGCGATCAGGCGGCCTTCGCGACCGGCACGGACTACGACGAGTACCTGACGCGCGACGCCAAGGATGCCGCCAGGATCAAGGAATATGAGCAGCAGATGGCGAGCGGCGAACAGCGCACACAGGAACTCGAGCGCCAGCTCGGCGGGTTGGATGCCATTCAGGAAATCTTCAACCGGCATTTTGCCGGCAAGGTGCGTTAGCGCCAACGGCCGTCGGCCCCCGATAATCCGCGTTTAAATCGTGGCGCCGGAGTTATGCCCGCTCTGAGTGCCGAATATTGAGCCGGGACCGCAGGTGCAAATAAGCCGGCCGGGTCGTTAACCCCAGAAAATAGCCCAGCTGAACGGTAATGATGGGAAGCACCACGGCCGCCAGACCGTCCATCAAGCCCTGGCCATTGGCCCATGCCGAGACGATGTACGCGCCGGCGCCGAGCACGGAGAGCGGGAGCAGCGCCAAAACATTAAAATGAAGGCCCACATAGATGCCGGCACCGCAGGCGAGGATGGGCAGCATCGTCTTCGCTCCAGAATACGGTTAAAGGCGTATTCAAATACTGATTAAATGTTGCGTCGCACTCCCGCCGAGTGTATGGTCGTCGATATTAACGAAGAGTTACTTAGGCCTTTGAAGGCCTGTCGGATTTATGGTCTTACGGCCATGATCGGACAGTTGGTATCAGTGATACTGCGCGGGCATTTTATCATGTCGATCGGGGCGGATTTTGGCGACAAGGTAGGCCAGCTCGGCCAGTCCGCTGGCGGTCCTCCCGCTCGCTTCTCGAGCAATGCAGTCCCCTATCTCCTGTCGACCGCGGATGCCTTCGTGATCCTTTTGTCCAGCGTGGCAGGGGGCATCCTCTATCAGCTGTCCGTCGGCAACGAGGTGCCGAATATTCTCCCGCATTGCGCGGTCGGGCTGCTCGCGAGCTTCATTCACATCCTGCGCATGAGTGGAAGCGGCTATTATGATTTTCCCGACAGCGCCAAGCCGCGCGTCGAGATCGGCGAAATACTGATCTGCTGGTTTACGACGGGGCTGCTGCTCGCGTTCTTCGCGTTTCTGCTCAAGGTCGGCGTCGATTATTCGCGCGGCGCCTTTGTGGCGTTTTATTTCCTGGCGCCGGTCGGACTGCTTGCCGTCAGGAAGGGGACCAAGGTGGTCCTTGCGTCGGCGGTTTCGCGCGGCGTGATCGGCCGGCGCGACATTGTGCTGATCGGCGACCTGCATGAGATCGCGGCGCTGGAGCCGCGGGATCTCCTGGTGTTCTTCGGCACCGCCGAGGTCAGCCGCTTCACCTTCAGCGTCGAAGACGATCCGCAGGAGCGTGACGCGACCGATGTGGGCGTGATCAACGCGGCGGCAAACTTCATCAGGCGCAACAATTGCAGAGAAGTCATGCTGGCGATGCCCTGGGAGGACGCGGCCCGGCTGGAGTTCATCCGCGAACACGTCAAGACGCTTCCGGTGGCGGTGCGGCTGTTGCCCGATATCCGGGTGCGGACCTTGACGAACTATGCGTCGTCGGCGCGTCAGCGCGTTCTGGCGATCGAAATTCAACGTGCGCCGCTGAGTGCCGCGGAACGCTTCGTCAAGCGCGTGATGGACATCGTCATCGCGGCGCTGGCGCTGGTGTTCTTTCTGCCGATCATGGCGCTCACCGCCATTGCCATCAAGCTCGACAGCCCCGGGCCGGTTATTTTCCGCCAGTTCCGCAAGGGATTTAATGGCAAGCAGTTCATGATGTTCAAATTCCGCACCATGACTGTCCAGGAAAACGGGCCCTCCGTGGTGCAGGCGACGCGCGACGATCCGCGGGTCACCTCCATTGGCCGCCTGCTGCGATCGGCAAGTATCGATGAATTGCCGCAGCTACTGAATGTCCTCAAGGGGGACATGTCGCTGATCGGCCCGCGCCCGCATGCGCTCGCTCACGACAATTATTTCGAGACGGTGTTGAGCGAATATGCGTTCCGCCATCACGTCAAACCGGGCATGACCGGCTGGGCGCAATGCAATGGCGCGCGCGGCGGCACACCTACGATCGAGCACATTTCCGAGCGCGTCAAACTCGACCTCTGGTACATCAACAACTGGAGCTTGTGGCTCGACGTCCAGATTCTGATCAAGACTTTCTTTGAGGTGCTGCGCAAGCGCAACGCTTACTGATCGAGGGGAATTTCTGCGGTACTAAACCAAGGGCTGTATTTCCCGCCAGGGAAATTCCCTATCTGGGGCTTTGTGAGCGCTCCATTGCCCGCCCAACCTCACGGGGCTTGGCGAAATTTCGGGTTTGGTCCCCGATTTAGCAGATATTTGAATTACTTAGGGCAAATACCACAAAGACCCATATCTTGCGGAGATTTTCCGCCAATCCTACAATTTTGCTGGAAAGGCCCGGCGCTGGATTTATAGTTCACTTCGAATCGTGATGGTCGCGGGCGGGATGAACAAGAAGCCAAATTTCGATGGAATGTCGGTAGATGAGTTATGGCAGCTCCATGAGGAGCTTAGTCAGGTGCTCTCGGTTCGATTGACCTCGGAAAAGCGCGAGCTTGAAAAGCGGCTGGCGCAACTTCGGCGCGAGAAGGAAATGCGCCAAACTGAAGCCGTGGATCCGCAAAGGGCGCCGCGTGAGCGCCGCAAATATCCGCGCGTATTTCCGAAATACCGAAATCCGGACGAGCCTTCCGAAACCTGGTCAGGTCGCGGGAAGCAGCCGCGCTGGCTGACGGCCGCGCTGAAGACCGGTCACAAGATCGAAGAGTTCGTGATTGGCAAGCAAGAAGGCGGGAGCGGCGAAAGCCCTCGTCGTCGCCGCGCGTAAGGATTCGCAGTCGCGAAAGCCGTCGGAGGCTCCCATGAAACTCGCGCTATCTGCAGCATTGTTTCTGGCGCTGATTGGAACCGCGGTTGCCGGTCAAAGCAACGTCTCGATCGGAAAATTGCGCCTGGCGGATGCCGCGACCGACGCCTGCTTTGCCAATTGCTCCAGCCAGAACGACGCCTGCAAGCGGGTCTGCCCGACCACGCTCGGCGCTCCCTGCCAGAGCGCATGCGACAGCCAGGCCCAAACGTGCAGGCTGAGCTGTCAGAGCAGGTAGCGGATCGGTCGCGGTCACATTGGTCAGCCGTCCGCGATTTTCGCGAACTACGCGGCGGCCTGCTTGTAGAATTCAGCCTCGCCATCCCAGGCCGCTGCTTCGCTCCAGCCGAACTCCGCCCCGTCAATCCGGTCGGTATTGATCCGGACCATCGGTTCGCTGAATTCCTCCTGCTGCAGCAACGTCACGGGGCAAGCAATCCCGAGGCGGGATGACATTGCGGTGGCGAAGCGTTGCGCGAAGGCGCCCTGGCTTTCGACATAAAAGCTCGGATTGAGTTTCGTGATGCCCTGACGCGAAGGCACGCGCTCGGCGAAAGCGGCGTAGGCCTTCGCCAGCAAATCGACATGAATGTTGTCCCGCACATATAGCGGCGTCCGCACCGTCGGAACTTCGCTCTTGAACCAGGAGCGGATCAAATAGCTGCAGAAGCGCGGCTCCTCGAACGGGCCGATGGGGTTCGCGATCACGAACTTCCCGAGATTGAAATGCAGGGTTTCGCTGAGGAAGCGATAATATTGCCAGGTGAGGCCCTTCGAGAGCCCGTAAGGTGAGAACGCCCTGAGCGGCGCATCGCCGGCGCCTTCGTCCTGTTCGAACACCGAGCCTGTGAGCACGACGCCTGTCAGTCCGCCGGCCATCATCGTCTTCAGGACCGTGGCGAGATTTTTCGTATTGTCGGCGACGGCGCCGATGACGTCGAAGTCCGGATTGCGATAATCGCCGGTCTGGGCCGCGTGCTGGCACAGCAAGTCCCACGAACCCGTGCTCGCGAGATCGAGAAAACGGGCCGAGCCGAACGGGCAGTCCTCGATGACTTCAGCCACACGGCGAAGCTCGGCGACGCGGCTGCCGCGCAGGTCCGAATAGTTGCTGCCCTTGAGGGGAGCGACGACGGTATGGCCCCTTGCGGCAAGGCTGCGCGCAAACCACAGGCCGGTAAACGAGCTGCCTCCGGTCAGAAGGATTCTCACACCAGGCCTCGCAAGGATTCAACGCCATGGAAGGCGGGATCGAAGTCCGGCCAGCTACGATCCTTGGGCGAAATTTCCGCAGGTTCCCGCGGCCACTCGATGCCAAATCGCGGATCGTCGAAGCGCAAGCCGCGCTCATGCTCGGGCGAATAGAACGCATTCACCAGATAGAACGCTTCCGTGTCGTCGGTGAGCGTCATGAGGCCGTGCGCAAAGCCCTGGGGAACGACAATCATCGTCCGGTTTTCCGCGGTGAGTTCGACGCCGAACCATTTGCCGAAGGTCGGGGAGTCCGGCCGCAGGTCGACGATGGCGTCATAGAGAGCGCCGCGGATGCAACGTACCACTTTGATCTCTGCAGCCGGCGCCAGTTGATAGTGCATGCCGCGCAGGGTGCCGGCTTTCGCACTCAGGGAGTTGTTGATCTGAACGATCGACATCGGCACGCCGGCGGCTTCGAACTCTTTCTGGCAGAAGAAGCGCGCGAAAAATCCCCGGTCGTCGCCGCGCTTTTCGAGTTCGATCGTGTAGGCGCCATGAAGCGGCGTAGGGTGAAACTTCACGATGTCAGCCTTTCAAGATTTATTGCCAGCGCAGGTCGGCGGAGAGGCGGCCTGCCGCAATGTGGTCCTTCAGCGTCTTGAGCCGCATCAGCGAGGATGAGCGAAACTCCTTGTCCGAAAACCCCATTCCGCTCAATCCGGCATAAAGGTTCCGGACGGACTGCGCGAGCGGAACGGCCGGAAGATGCGCAGGAGCCAGTTTGGCAAAGAGCGAAAAATCCACCTGATAGGAGCGCAGGTCGGGCGGCGCCGCCGTGTTGATGCTGACCCGGGTTCCCGGCAGTTCGGCAGCCACGACGGTCGCGAGATCGCGGACCTGATAATTTCCGTCGTTGCTGCCGGCATTGACGACGAGGACCCGGCCGCCCTGGTCGGCGTCGCGTCCGATCGCCCATTCAATGGCGCGCGCCATGTCGGCAACGTCGATCAGCGGCCGCCAGGGCGTCCCGTCGCTGAGCACGGTAATCTCGCCGGTAGCCAGTGCACTGGCGACAAAGTCGTTCAGGACCAGATCGAGCCGCAGCCGGTCCGACATGCCGCAAGCGGTGGCAAATCTCAGGCAGGTGACGGTCATTTCGCCGGCGTTGTTCGCGCGCAGCGCGTTCTCCATCGCAACCTTTGACCGTGCATAGGCGGTGAGGGGATTGAGCGAGTCGCTTTCGCGCTTGGGGTGGCCTTCAGCGGCGCCGTAAATGCTGCAGCTCGAGGCGAACACGAAGCGGCCGACGCCGCGCTGCTCCGCCATCTGCGCCAGCGCAACGCTGGCCTTTTCATTGATCGCTTCGGTGACGCCTTCGAACTCCTTGCCCATCGGATCGTTGGAAATCGCGGCGAGGTGGACGACGACGTCGACGCCATCGAGCAGTTCCGGCGGGAAGTTTCTGATGTCGCCGAAATGCGCGCGGTCCAGCAGCGACTCGGGCAGCCTGCTCGTTCCGGTCAGATTGTGGGCAAAGAACGCGGTATCGAAGCCGATCAATTCGGCGTCTGGAAATTTCCGGCGGAGGTGACGCGTCAGGATCGGGCCGACATAGCCCATCGAACCGGTAATGAGGATGCGCATGGAATCTTTCTTCTCTACCATTTCTTCCAGGGAGCTTTATTGCTTGACCAGAGATCTTCCAAATATCGCTTGTCCCGCAGCGTATCCATCGGGTGCCAGAAGCCGTCGTGGAGGAACACGCTGAGCTGGCCTTGCTTCGCCAGATCCTCCATCGGCTCCTTTTCCCAGACCGTCGCGTCGCCTTTGATATAATCGCCGACCTTGGGCGAGAGCACGAAGAAGCCGCCATTGATCCAGTTGCCGTCGCCGCGCGGCTTTTCCTGGAAGCCGGTGACACGGGGCCCCTGATGGTTGATGGCGCCGAAGCGGCCGGGCGGCTGCGTGCCGGTCACGGTCGCGAGGCGGCCCTCGCGGCGATGGAAGGCGATGCTTTCGGTGATGTTGATGTCGGCGACGCCGTCGCCGTAGGTCAGGCAGAAGGCATCGTCATCGCCAATATAGGGGAGGATCCGCTTGATGCGTCCGCCGATCATCGTCTCTTCGCCGGTGTCGATCAGCGTCACCCGCCACGGCTCGGCGTGCTTCTCCAGAACTTCCATCCTGTTTTCGCGCAGGTCGAAGGTGACGTTCGATTGGTGCAGGAAGTAGTTGGAGAAGTATTCCTTGATGACGTAGCCCTTGTAGCCAAGGCAGATGATGAAGTCGTTGATGCCGTGGCTGGAGTAGATCTTCATGATGTGCCACAGGATCGGCTTGCCGCCGATCTCGATCATCGGCTTGGGACGAACGTCGGTTTCCTCGGCAAAGCGGGTTCCCAGGCCTCCGGCCAGCAATACTGCGCGCATTAATTTGCCATTCAATACGTTGAGATTAATGGGTTTACCGGTATTCACTACATGAAATGGCGCGAACGCGCGAGGCCGTGCCGTCATTTCGTGACAGAATGGTTTATTTGATTTGGCCCGTCAATTTGCCGGTTCCGCGCGCCGATCGCCGGCGCGTTGAGGTTGAATTCAACCGGGTAAGGTTGACCGGTTAGCTTAATCCACGGCTTTTATTGAGCGATTTATTGGCGAGGCTATGATGCGGCATGAAGCAAAATCGCCTGCGCCGGAAGGTCGTCATCAAGCGTAAATCGCGGGCTCGGCCCGAAGATCTCGCGCAAAAATATCGGGAAGTATGCGAACTCCGCCGCAAGCTCGCATGCGTAACGGCCGAGGTGTCGTCGCTTCGTCCCAGAGAAGTTGAGGCGTGAACGCAGCCTGTCGGCGTGATTGCCTTCAATGCCGGAGTTCAGTGCGATGAGTTACAATCCGTTTCAAGCCACTTCATTCAATCCCGAACGGGCATGGGCAGATACCTGGCATCTCTGGACCGTGGTGATGCCGAGGCGGTCGATCACGGGTCGGCTGTTGTGGGGCAAGGTCTGGCGCCGGCACGACGGCAGGCACTGGATCTACAAGAAGTTCGTCGAATACGAGACCGACGATCCCGCTTGATGGATCGCGCGCTTCGCCTCAGGCCTTGCCGGCGCGATGGCGCTCCGAGCGCAAGGCCAGCGCAACACCGATCGCGATGACGGTCATTGTCGCGAGCAGGCTGGCCGGCGCCGTGCAGTTGATGCACGTGCCGACGATGGAAAAAGCCTCGCTCGCGGGAGCCCCGACAAGGTTCGTCATACCGTCTTCCTCACTTGCTTCGTGACCTGGGGCCTGCGAGGCAGGGCCGCGAATTAAATCTAGCAGCTTTGTCCCGGTGCAGCCAGCCGCAGCGCCCGTTCCGGTGAGCCCGGCAGAAATACGCCACGACAGGTTTATTTTAATGGGGCCGAAACGGCCCCATTATCTCCCGAATTATCTCGTTGCGGCGCGTATTCCCGGGTTTTCACGGGCTGGGCGCCCGCCGGTGTTCCGGGCGATTTACTGTCGATTAACCATGATGTTTTACCGATTATTTACGCGCCAAATTGTGCGAGGCGCAAAGTTGTTTGGGGGTTTTTCCTTTGTTGCCTTCTCGTAGCCTTGCGACGAGATTAGCCGCCTGTTGGGCGGCCATGCTCGTTGTATCGGGCTGCAGCACCCCCACTTCGACGCCCTTGACCACCGTGGCGCAGCCGAGATTGACGGCGGGACAGCCGGTCTCCCTCGAACAAACCTATGCGTATGACGGCGGTCCCACCGGCGCCGTGCCGCTTCCGTCTCCCTCGTCGCAGGCGGTTGGCGTCATGGACGGCGGCAGCGGCAGCATGATCGGCGGGACATATTCGAAGCGAAAGGCCGGCGGCGCCGACGGCAACGTGGTGCTCAATCTCGCGAGCGTGCCGCTGCAGCAGGCCGCCAAGACCGTTCTCGGCGACATGATCGGCGTGAACTATGTCGTCGACCCGCGCGTCGATGGCGTCATTTCGGTGCAAACGACGCGCCCGGTCAGCAAGGCCGAGGCGCTGGAGATGTTCCAGACCGCGCTGGCGCCGATCGGTGCGGTGCTGGTGCAGAGCCGCGGAACCTACCGGATCGCGCCGGCCGACCAGGCCGCCACGGGCGTGATTGCGACCGGCGATGGCCCGCCCGACAGCGCCGTGGCCGGCAACGGCATCCGCGTCGTCTCGCTCAAATACGTCGCCGCGACCGAAGTCGCCCGCGTGCTGGAGCCGATGGTGCCGAAGGGCGCGATCGTGCAGGCCGACGATGCGCGCAACATTCTCGCGCTCAGGGGCTCTCCGGCGGAAATCGAAGGCATGCTGGACTCGATTTCTGTGTTCGACGTCGACGTCATGAAGGGCATGTCGTTTGCCGTCGTTCCGGTGCGGACGGCCCAGCCGGAAAAAATGGTCGACGAGCTGAAGGCGATATTCGCCGCCGAGAAAGAGGGGCCGCTCAAGGGCCGCGTCAGGTTCATCGCGAATACGCGGCTTGGCGCCATTCTGGTCGTGACCTCGCAGCCGAGCTATCTGCCGAAGGCGCAGACCTGGATCAGGCGGCTCGATGCCAAGGCCACCGGCTCCGAGCGGCAGCTCCACGTCTACCAGGTGCAGAACCGCCCGGTGAACGAGCTCGCCGGTGTGCTGCAGTCGATGTTCTCGAACGAGATGAAGGTGGTGAAGCAGCCGACGCGCAGCGTTTCGCCGCGGGCGAAGCAGGCAGGCTTCTCCACGAGCTCGGCCAGATCGCCCGGACCGGGTGGCACGATGCCGGAGACCGATCAGGCCGGTGGGGCAGGGCTGCGCGGCGGCCTTGCCCCTGGAAACGATCTGCAGAGCCTGCAGCGCGCGCTGAACAACGAGCCGGATGCGCTGGCGGCGGAATCGACGGAGCCATCTTCGTCGTCTTCGTCTTCAAATCGGCAAGCCGAGGAACCGCCGCTGAAAATCGTGGCCGACGAGACCAAGAACTCGCTCCTCATCATGGCCAACGAGCGCGACTATCAGCGCGTGCTTCGCGTGATTCAGGGGCTCGATGTCGTCCCGAGTCAGGTCTTGATCGAAGCCGTCATCGCCGAGGTGACGCTGAACGACAAGCTGCAATATGGCGTGCAATGGCAGCTGTCGAAGAAGGGCACGCCGACCGCCTCGTTCTCGAACGCGCTGACCGGCGGCGTGGCGTCGGTCTTCCCCGGCTTCAATTACGCCGTCAACGCGGCAAGCATCGCGGCGACGCTGAGCGCATTGAACGCGCTGACGCGCGTCAACGTCATTTCGACGCCTTCGCTGATGGTGCTGGACAACAAGACGGCGAGATTGCAGATCGGCGATCAGGTGCCGATCACGACGCAGACCGCGACCAGCACCGTGACGGCGCAAACGGCGATCGTCAATTCGATCACCATGCAGGACACCGGTGTGATCCTTTCGGTGACGCCCCGCATCAATGAGAGCGGCCGGGTGCAGCTCGAGATCGAGCAGGAAGTCAGCGCCGTGGTGAAGACCACTTCATCCGGCATCGACTCGCCGACCATCCAGCAGCGGCGCGTGAAGACCACCGTCGTCGTCAACGACGGCGAGGTGCTCGCGCTCGGCGGCATGATCCAGGAACAGGCCAACAAGACCAGCAACCAGATTCCGCTGCTCGGCGACATCCCCGGTCTCGGCGCCGCGTTCTCCAACCGGGGCGACCACGTTCAGAAGACCGAGCTCGTCATCCTGATCACGCCCAAGGTTGTCCGCGACGCCACGGAAAGCCGTCTCGCGACGGAAGAATACCGCCGCAAGATGCACGTCTACATGCCGCACACGACGACGCGGGAGCGCTCGCCGGCCAATACATTCCAGCGGATGACGACACAGTGACGCGGCGAGCGGCAGCTTTCTTCCGGAATTGTTCGCTGTTGTCGGGCATGGTCTTCGCGTTGGCCGGTTGCGTGACCCCTGTGCTTCCGATCGAGCCTCCGCCGCCTTACGCCCTCTTGCCGGTCGATGAGTCCATGAACTGCAACGGCATCGCGGCGTCCTTCCGTTACTCGGCGCGGCGGGCCGCCCGGCTGGAATATTGGCTGGCAGCGGGGCCGCTCGCCGGCTACGGCTACGAACGTTACCCGCTGGATGCACCCAAGCAGCTCATCGACGAGCGCAGGCGGCTCGACGCGCTGTCGGATCTGCAGCGTTACAAAGGCTGCACAGTAATGGAGCCGGGCCCTGCCGTCGTCGAGGAGCGGATGAAGCTCGAAGGCTCGGTTCGTCCGTCGCCGCCGCCACCGCCGGAGCCGCCCGTGGTGCTCAATTCCAAGGGCTAGCTGGAGGCTGCCGCTCGGCTGACCGCTTTGCCGGCGGCTCCCTTGACGCCCTACCAGGGGAATTGTGGACTGGGTTCGCTATGGTCTCTGGAAGTGCCGTTCGAAGGAATGCCGCAAGCAATTCACGGTGAAGGTCAAAACCGTATTCGAGGACGCACCTTCCGCTACACAAGATGTTGCAGGCCGTGCACCTGGAGGCGGGAAGGGGCGCGTGCCCGACTCGACCCGCAGATACCCGATGGCCCATCTACGAACCGTGCGTACCCAACGATTATGAGAACAGGGTAGATAATCGGGTATAATCGGGTATAATCGGGTATGAAATCGGATATGAAGATACCCCCGGCATGAGAGAGCCCAAGCTTACCCTCGGTCCTGACCTTGTGAAACTCGTCGCCGAAATCGATCAGTTCAAAGGGAGGTGGGAGGCCCTTCAGACACTCTCACCAGACCGTCTCAGCGCACTCCGCAAGGTGGCGACCATCGAGAGCGTCGGCTCCTCCACGCGTATCGAGGGCGCGAAGCTGTCGGACGCAGAGGTCGAGGACCTGCTCTCACGGGCGATTTCCATCAGGTCCTTCAAGACGCGAGATGAGCAGGAAGTGGCCGGCTACGCCGAGGCGATGGACCTCCTGTTTGAAGCCTACGCCCACATGCATCTCACCGAGAACCATATCCGCCAACTGCATCAGACCTTATTGCGCCACAGCGAGAAGGATGCCCGCCATCGCGGCTCCTACAAGACGCTCTCCAACAATATTGTGGCATTCGATACCGATGGGCGGGAGATCGGTGTCTTGTTCGAAACGGCCTCGCCTTTCGAGACGCCACGCGAGATGGAGGCGCTCGTCGCTTGGACGCGAAAAACGCTGGATGAAGAAGCACTGCATCCTCTCCTCGTCATCGCCGTCTTCATTGCGGCGTTTCTGGCGATCCATCCCTTTCAGGATGGAAACGGGCGTCTTTCGCGCGTACTCACCACGCTCCTCTTACTGCGAGCGGGCTACTCTTATGTGCCGTACGCCTCGCTGGAGCGAGTGATCGAGGAAAACAAGGATTTGTACTACAACGCGCTGCGACGCACGCAAACGACGCTCAAGAGCGAAACGCCGGATTGGATCCCTTGGGTTGGTTTCTTCCTGCGTTCCCTCAAGAGCCAGAAAGATAATCTTGCGGCAAGATTAGACCGTGAACGTATCGCTCAGGGTAGCGAGGCCGATTTGCCCGAGCTATCGCTAAGGGTCCTACAAGCGTTGCGGGCAAAAGGACGCTTGACGATCGCGCAGCTTCAATCGATCACCGGCGCAAATCGAAACACGTTAAAAGTGCGTCTGCGCGAACTGGTCACAGATGGACGCGTGCGGCAGCACGGCAAGGCGCGCGCTACATGGTATTCTCTTTAAGTGCCGAGCCGCCAACCATCAGCTTGCCGGCGCGTCGCCAAGGCGCAGGCACGGGCGCGCCGCGCCCGGGTCCCGTTGCACGCCGGATGAATCGATGTCTCCACGCCGCCATTCACGGATGACGAACGGGCGCCCGTTGCCGCCGTCCAGCGAGACCAACGCCTCGCGTATGAAGCGGGTGCCATCCGCAGCGCTGATGTCGGCCCGGATAGTCATGCTGCTACCTACCGGCAGTCCGCGCCTGGCGGATGCCTGCTTCGGCTCGACGTTGAGCAGCCTTCGCAGGGCGGGAGAGGCGGCTTCGATGTCGGGCTCGGGCCGTCCCGAGCGAACCGTGACATGGCGAAGCGCGGCGCGGAATAATCGCGGCGACACGCCGTCGATCTGGTCCAGTTGCATCACGCTCGTGAAGCGGGCTTGGGCGGGTCCCGCGGCGGACGTGGCCTGTGTCTTGGGCTTGCGGAAT